>Ga0207414_1000267_pt1 | contig 24851 bp, 20 predicted proteins | sample PonA231FremontCA_2_FD_187269 | JGI IMG/M metagenome (GOLD analysis project Ga0207414, IMG submission 187269) | Marine sediment microbial community from Fremont, CA, USA - Pond A23 Sediment 1 (SPAdes) | ecosystem: Environmental > Aquatic > Marine > Unclassified | place: USA: Fremont, California...
GGAACGGGTCTCGTCCTTGGGCAGGGTCTCGCCCACCCAGGTCTCCACCAGTTTCTGATAGCCCATGGAGGGCATTTCCCCTAACAATGACTGAGCGATCTGCGTGTCCACCAGCGGCGCTACCGGCACGCCGGCCCAATGTGCAAGGACCTCGAGGTCCTCGCTGGAGGCGTGCAACAGCTTGAGTGGCCCCGACGAGAGCAGCCGCCGGAACGCCTCGGTACAGCCGACCTCCAGAGGATCCACCAGAAAGGCGGGGCCCCCCGCGGAGAACTGGATCAGCGCCGGCACCGGATGAAAGGTGCTCTCGCGAAAGAACTCGGTATCCAGCGCAATGACGTCGGCGGCGGCCACGTCGGCGCAGGCCGCATCGAGAGCCTCGGAGGTATCGATCCAGCGAATCTCGGGAGTCAGGGGCATGCGGGATTCCCACAGGAAAAGGGACGTCACTCGCCCCGGAAGGGCAGGCGACCATTGAAGGCGCGGCTAAGGGTACCACCGTCGACGTACTCGAGCTCGCCGCCCATGGGAACACCGTAGGCGAGACGCGAGAGATTCACACCCAGGGAGGCGAGCTGGGCAGCAATGTAGTGGGCGGTCGCCTCGCCCTCCACGGTGGGATTGGTGGCGAGCACGACTTCCTCCACGCCCCCCTCTGCGACACGCGTTTCGAGCTGGTCGAGGCCGATATCCTCGGGACCGATGCCATCCAGGGGCGAGAGGTGGCCATGCAGCACGAAGTAGCGACCGCGATACCCCCCAGCATCCTCGATGGCCAGCTGGTCAGCGGGGGATTCCACCACGCAGAGCACGTGATCGTCGCGCCGCCCGCTCGTGCAGATGCTGCAGACCTCTTCTTCGGTGAGGGTCCGGCAACGGCGGCAGTAACCCACCTGCTCCAGCGCCACGCCCAGCACTTCCACCAGGCGGCGACCGCCGTCGCGGTCTCGCTCGAGCAGGTGCATGGCCATGCGCTGGGCTGTCTTGGGGCCAACCCCCGGCAGAACGCGCAGCGATTCCATCAGTCTCTCGACCAGCGGCGAAAAGCTCATTGGCGGTCCGTCCCGGCGTCGATCAGAAGGGCATCTTGAAGCCCGGTGGCAAGTCGAGACCGGCCGTGGCCTCTTCCATCTTGGCCTTGGAGCTGGCCTCCACCTTGCGCACGGCGTCATTGACGGCCGCGGCCAGCAGATCCTCGAGCAGCTCCTTGTCCTCCTCCATGACGCTGGGATCGATGTCGACCTTGCTCACATCATGGCGACCATTCATGGTCACCTTGACCATGCCGGCTCCCGCCTCGCCATGAACCTCGGCCTTGGCGACCTCCTCCTGGACCCGCTGCATCTTTTCCTGCATTTCCTGGGCCTGCTTCATCAGGTTGCCCATTCCACCTTTCATCATGACGCATTCCTCTCGTGGTGCGTGTGATCGGCTGCCGCGGCATGGTTCAGCCGCGTGCCTCGGCATCGGCGGACTTGACCGTGGATTCGATCAGCCGGGCACCGAACGCCTGTTGGAGTTTCTTTACATGAGGGTCACGACTCAAGGCGTCAATCGCCTCGGCGTGGCGTTGAGCGGCCAGGCGGTCGGCTTGCTGCTTCGGCGTCTCGACCTCCGGCGGCAAGGCGCTGGAGACCACGGCCAGACGGCGTTCGACGCCAATGGCCGCCAACGCCTCGCGGATGCGCGTCACGTGGACCTCCGCCTGCATCGCCTCCTGGGAGGGGTCGAGCCGCAGTGTCAGAAGATCGCCGTCATCCGCTTCGACTACGCAGTGGGCGGCCAGGTTTCGCGTCAGACCGCCCAGCCCCAGCGACGCGAAGCAGGCCAGCCAGTCGGCATGAGTGACCTTTCCTTCCGCAGAGGGGGAATGCGTCGCCGGCGCCTCCGGCGGCGAGGCAACGGGCGTCGTCGCCGGCATGGCTTCGTCCGGTACGGGCCCGCTTTCTGCATCGGGGGGTGTGACAGACATCCAGGGGGGCGGTGCATCGTCCACCGGCGGACGTGCAGTCGCCCCGGGAGACGGGACGGGAGAAGGCGTGTCCGGAAGTTCACTGGCGTCCGGGCTCTCACTGGCAACCACGGAAGACGTCTCGGCGGCGACCGATGAGGCATCATCCTCGGTGGCGTCCCCCTCTTGCCGGCGGAATGTATTACCTCCCCCTGCGCCATCCGCGTCATGTTGACCGCGCAGGGGCAGGGGCGTCTGCGCGGGGCGGGGGACGCCCTGAGGGCGAAAGGCCAGCATGCGCAGCAGCGTCATCTCCAGCGCAGTGCGCAGGTCCGGCGCGTGCTCCATGTCGCCACGGCCCTGGATGCCGATCTGGTAATAGAGCTGGATGTCCTCGGCGGTGAAGCGCGCGGCAAGCTGGAGCAGTGCCTCGCGATCCCCGTGGCCGTTGTCCACGGCATCGGGCACCATCTGGGCGATGGCCAGACGGTGCAAGACACCGGTGACATCGTCGAGAACCGCGGCGAAATCAGGCCCCTGCTCCGCCAGGGCAGCCACCTCAGCCAGCAGAAGTGGCGCATCCACATCGGCCATTGCCTGGATCAGTGCCAGAACGTGGCGATGGTCAAGGGTGCCAAGCATCGCCGCCACGTCGGCATGATGCACCTCGCCCTGACCGAAGGCGATCGCCTGGTCGGTGAGGCTCATGGCATCGCGCATGGAGCCCTCGGCAGCCTTTCCGAGCAGCCACAGGGCGCTCTCCTCGAAGGGCACGTTTTCCGCCTCGAGCACCTTGGCCAGATGGCCGACGATGCGTTCAGGCGGCATGTGCTTGAGGGTGAATTGCAGGCAGCGCGACAGCACCGTGGGTGGAAGCTTCTGGGGATCAGTGGTCGCCAGCAGAAACTTCACATGCGGCGGCGGTTCCTCCAGCGTCTTCAGCAGCGCGTTGAAGCTGCTGGTGGAGAGCATGTGCACCTCATCGATAAGGTACACCTTGTAGCGTCCCTGGGTCGGCGCGTACTGAACGTTGTCGAGCAGCTCGCGGGTATCTTCCACCTTGGTGCGCGAGGCGGCGTCTACCTCGATCAGGTCGACGAAACGTCCCTCGTCGATGGAGCGGCAACTGTCACATTCGCCGCAGGGCGTCGAGGTCACGCCCGCGTCGCCTTCGCCGTTCGCCGTGCAGTTCAAGCACTTGGCCAGAATTCGTGCCAGGGTGGTCTTGCCGACGCCCCGGGTGCCGGTGAACAGATAGGCGTGGTGAAGTCGTCCCTGATCCAGCGCGTTGACCAGCGCGCGCTGGACATGCTCCTGGCCGACCAGTTCATGGAAGGTACGCGGTCGCCACTTGCGGGCCAGAACCTGATAGCTCATGCAGCGCGGGATCCTTGCGGTGAAGCGAACAGCAGCCCTGAGGCGACGGCGGCCGGGGCCTGCAATGACCGAGCCTGTTGCCCGACGTTAAACATCATTCTAGCGACCGGGGAGCTCCGCGGGAAGCGACGCCAGGCTCAGGTCGCGCGCACGAGCCCCTCGCCGCCCCAGCGATGCTCGAATTGTTCCGCCGTGAGCGGGGGGCTGAGGAAATCCCCCTGATAGGCGGGACACCCAAGGCCCGCGAGAAATGCCAACTGTTCGGCGCTCTCCACCCCCTCGGCGATCACCTCCAGCCCCAGACGCTCGGCAATGGACAGGATGGCGGCGACGATCGTTTCATCGTCGGGATCGCCGGGCACATCGGCCACGAACGACTGATCGATCTTGAGGCACTGCACCGGCAGGTGCTTGAGGTAGGAGAGCGAGGAGTAGCCGGTGCCGAAATCATCCACTGCCAGTTCGACGCCCAGCAGACGCAGGCCACGCAGGCGCTCGAGTCCCTCATCGGCATGATCGATCACGAAGCCCTCGGTGATCTCGAGCTCCAGCCGGGAGGGAGACAGACCGCTCTCGTCCAGCGCGGCCCGCACATCTCCCACGATATCGCCCTGCACCACCTGCAACCCCGAGAGATTGACCGACACCCGCAGCGCCAAGCCCTCCAGCTCCCATCGCCGCGCCTGACGACAGGCCTCTCGCAGCACCCAGCGGCCAATGGCGTGAATCAATCCGGCCTCCTCGGCCAGAGCGATGAAGCGACCGGGACCCACGAGTTCGCCCTGGGGTGTGGCCCAGCGCACCAGGGCCTCGGCGCCGAAGACCTGGTGATCCTGCATCCTCGCCTGGGGCTGGAAGTACAGCACCAGCTCGTCGCGCTCCAGTGCACGGCGCAGCCCGGTATCCATGGCAAAGCGTTCGAGACTCGCCTCGCGCAGCTCGGATGTGAAGAACTGCCAGGTATTTCGCTTGAGCGCCTTGGCAGCGTACATAGCGCTGTCGGCGTGCTGGATAAGCGCCTCGGCACTGCCACCGTCTCGAGGGTAGAGGCTGATACCGATGGAGGCACCGATGAAGATCTCGTGCCCATCGATCTCGAAGGGCTGCACCAGGGCATCGATCAACTTCCGTGCCACGCGGCCGGCATCATTCGGCTCGTGCAGGTGATCCATGACCAGCAGGAACTCGTCTCCCCCCAACCGGCCCAGTGCATCCTCATCGCGCACCACCCTACCCAGTCGTTGACCCACCGCCTGCAGCAGGCGGTCGCCCAGAGGATGACCCAGGCTGTCATTGATGTCCTTGAAGTGGTCCAGATCGAGAAACAGCACCGCGAGTTGGCCATGCGTTTCATCGGCTTGCGCCAGCGCCTCATCCAGACGCTGGTTGAGGTGTGCCCGGTTGGGCAGACCGGTCAGGGGGTCGTAGTTGGCCGAGATGCGCAACCGCCCCGCCTGATCGGTGATACGCGAGAGCAGTGGGCTGATGATGCGTGCCGTCGCCAGGGCGCCCAGCACCATCAGTACCAGCACCAGGATGACGGGCCAGAGCAGCGCATGGTAGGCCGTGCCGTAGATCGACCGGCCGGGAACCTGTACCACCAGCCCCCAGCCGGGTGGAGCCAGTGGTGCGTGCACAAGCACCCGATCATCACGCCAGCGGCCTTCACGGAACAGGCCGGCTTGCCCGTGCTTCAAGGCCTCGCGGATCGGATCGGGGAGCGGGGTTTCCGGCTCGGTCAGCGTCAGGTCTCCTGCCGCGTCAACCATCAGCAGTGTGTCGCCGGCAGGACCCAGCAGCCACTGACGGGCATCGTCGTCGACGCCTGTGCCACCGGCAAGCAGACCCGAGAGTGCTGCCGGGTCGAAATACAGCACGTCGGTACCGATACGCTCGCCATCTCGAGAGAGAATCGGTGCCGCCACTTCCATGAGCAGTGCATCGTCCTGCTCCAGCAGGCGAAGGTGGACTGGCCGGGTGATCTCCGACCGCTCGGCACCCGCCGACGATGCTGGCGTACGGCCAAGCGTCACCAGGGGCTGGCCTGACGGGCCCAACCGCACCAACCCCACCAGATCGGGGGACAGCTGCATGGCATCCAGTAGTCGCGGCGTGCTGAAAGCCACCAACGACTCGCGAGTCTCGGCATGCTCGGCATAGCGTGCCAGACGCCGGCGGATCTCGGTGCGGCTGGTGAACTGCATGGCCAGTTCCCGATAGCGCGCCAGCAGGTGCTCCAGGGATGCCGCCCGAGCCGAGACCCTTTGCAGGGTATGGCTCTCCAGCGCGTGGCGGTGAGCCTGGTAGAGCGGCCAGGCCGTGGCAATGGCCACCAGGGTGCCGGTGACCAGGATACCCAGCATGGCCAGCATGACGATACGTCGCTGCGACCGCGTCATCGGCGCCCACCACAGAGTACGCCGGCTGATGTCTCGCCCAGCCAGCCCCCTGAAACATGTCTCACCAGAGCCGCAGCACCGCACCACGGATCATTGTGCATTGAACTCAACACCTCAGGCGCGAACTGTCACCACAGTAGGATCCTGTCTGGAGCAACGTCGCGTTCCTCAAGCCGCACGGGCTGGCATGCTATCGCCGGCCTCACGCCCTTCTACAGGCCCAGAGCGCCACCCAACGGGTCGACCCAGGTCGACCTGGAAAGGAGATTAGCACCGCGCGCCGCGGGATGGGAAACCGGTCAGAGCGGCGTGGACGGCGGCATGCAGTTGACCGATGACGGTGCATGACTCGTCAGAGGGAGAGAAACCGCACAGAACGGGGCAACGACTTGAGGGGCAGAAAACGGCGTGGACGGTGACGGGGTCGCGTGTCGGGCGACGCCGGTGGCGAAGCGGACCATTGACTCGATCGATTGTACCGCCAGAAAAGGAGGCGGCCCCGACAGCCACATCCCGGCACACGCGTCAACCACTACCGTTGCTCCCTTCCGGGCCTGGCGGGATTTGCAGTTTAGCGTTGCGGGAGGACCGACGGGGCCACCACAGCATGATGCGCTTGGCATCGACCGCTCGATGTCGAAATAGATCATCAATCAGCGGTGCGCACTATATCAATGCCGGCGCCTGGTCACAAGGGCGTGGCGCTCAATCCACATGGCCGGCGCCAACCCCTCGATATCCCTCGAGAAGACCGAAGAGCTTGATTTCTATGTTCGAGACAGGCGTCATGGCCGAGTGAAAGCCCAATGAGGAGTCGGCGTGACCACGCACCGACCGATGCAAGATACCCGCACGCCCTCACCGGCCAGCAACACCCTTGCTGGCCTGCTGGAGAGGTTCGATGAGGCCATACGACGGCTGGCCGAAGCGCCCGATGCCGCCAAGCCAGATCAGATGCTCGGGGTGTTCGATACCGCTCAACGCGTCCTGTTGCAGGAAGGTGGCTGCGAGGCCATCGAGCGGCGCGCCCGGACGCTCGAGGAGGCAGGGTTCTTCATGGGCTCCGACTGGGCGACGCCCCAGTTTCTGATGCCCTCCCTCACCACCCATGCGCTGAAAAGTGCTGACCCCAACGTCGTGGTGATCGAGGCAATCAGCGAGCTGCGCATGCTGGCCGTGGCCAAGGGTGACTATCTTCATCCTTTGCTATCCGGGGAACAGGCCCACCATTACCTCACGCAGGTGATGGCACTCAATCTCTGGCTGCTTTTCGGTGCGCCCACCGAGGCCGAGCGAGAGACCCAGGGTCATGTGGCACGAATTCCCCGCCACCTGTTTCATCATCTGGCCGAACGCATCGGCTATGAGCACGTGATCGATCGACTGATCGCGGAAATCTGGCGCATCCTGCAACAGCGGCCGATCCAGGTGGACACGATCAAGCAGATGATCACCCAGATCGCGATCTGCCAGGCCAATCCAGAGATCGATCTGGGCACCAGCGGTCAGGGTGCCGACCGCCTGGTCAGTTCCCTGTTCGGCCCCACGCACGCCTGTCGCGAAGATCCCGGCATCGATATCTACCGCGAACGCCTGTCGAGCATGGACAGCGGGGCGCTTCAGTATGAGGCCACGGGATTTGCCAGAGCGATGCACGACACCGGCCTGGTCTCGCCGTACCACGCGGTCCTCGTGCGTTATCTGCTCGACCACAGCGACCACCTGATTGCCGAATCGCTGGGCCTCTCCTCCACGGGTCGAGACTGCCTGCTCTGCTACCGCGAGCTGGTCCATGCGCTGATCCGCGGGGCGGTATACCCGACCACCCCCCAGGCGGTGTACGGACTCACCCTGATGCTCGAACGCGGCATCCTGTATCAACACCCGGTGGCGCCGGCCATCTGGCGACAGCTGGGGCTGAGGCTATCAGACTGGTCAGAAGCGAGACTCGACCTGGCCTACGGCATCAGTCCCTCGCCGCGTGCCCGCCTGCTGGAGGGCGTACTCTGCATGCTCGGTCTGCCCCTGGGCGTGGGACAGGGCAACAACCCGACCTGCCAGTCCGCCCGGGCGCTCTCCATGTGGGCCTACAACGATCCCGACTACCTCTTGCAGATGGTTACCTGGGCGGCGCGTGACGACGAGATCATCATGCACTTCGAGGGCATGCCCATCTCATCCATGGCAAGCCTCTCCGGGGTCGCCAAGGAGTTGCCGATCGACCTGGATCCGGTCTCGCTGCTGGTGGTGCCGCATCTGGACCGCATCTATGCCGAGATGGGCCGGCGCTGTGCCGACCGGGAGGGAGACCCCCATCGCTGGGTCAATCCCGAATTCCACGGCTGGTGGTCGGGACGCGGCTTTCGCATCAACGTCGATGTGGCCACCGGCAAGCTGCACGATCTGGACGATTTCCTGCGCCATTTCTATGCCAGCTATCATCCGTATTACAATGGCAACCAGCCACTGATTCATCCCCAGCCGGCGGGCATTGCCGTCACCGATAGCGCTGCTCGCTTCATCGGCTGGCATGCCATCACGATGCTGCGCGTCACCCTCGATCCCAGCGATACCATGCGCGTCTACTTCTACAATCCCAACAACGACAGTGGCCAGGACTGGGGTGATGGCGTAGAGGTCAGTACCGCCGGCAACGGAGAGCGCTTCGGGGAGTCCTCACTGCCCTTCGAGCAGTTCGCCTCGCGCCTCTACATCTTCCACTACGACCCGCTGGAGCGAGGTGAACTGGCCAATATCACCCAGGAAGAGCTCGACCGGGTGACGGGTCATATCCACCGCAGCTGGGGTGCCGAGCGAATCTCCCCGGCCGATCTGCAGGCCAACAAGGGACCGTAAGGTTTCCGAGCGTCCGATCATGCCGCGCCTCGATAAGTTGCTTCTCGCCCAGGGCCTGGCCCGATCCCGAACCCGCGCCCAGCGACTCATTCGTCATGGGCGGGTAAGACTGGCCGATAGCCACACGCCCCTGACGAAACCCGGCGAGACGTTTCCCGAGACGACGCGCCTGACGGTCGATGAGGATCCCGAAGAGCGCTATGTGTCCCGGGCGGGGCTCAAGCTCGAGGCGCTGATCGGGGCGCTCGGCCTGACGCTCTCGGGACGCCTGGTGCTCGACGTCGGCCAATCCACCGGCGGCTTCACCGACTGTGCCCTGCGCTTCGGGGCCCATCACGTGATCGGCGTTGAGGTCGGCCATGACCAGCTCGATCACAAGCTGCGTGATGACCCCCGCGTCACTTGCTTGGAAGGGCTCAACGCACGCCGCATGGCCAGCGAGCCCCGGCTGAAAGCGGCCTTCGATATCCTGGAGAGCACGGGGCCGGACCTGGCAGTGATGGATGTCTCTTTCATCTCCCAGACGCTGATCCTGCCCGATCTCGCCGCCCTTCTGCCGGCAGGCGGCGAGCTGCTGAGCCTGGTCAAGCCGCAATTCGAACTCGGGCCGGGCAGCGTCAATGCGCGGGGCCTGGTGAGCGACCCCGCCCGCTTCGCGGTGGTAGAGGAGAGAGTGCGCGACTGCTGTGCCGGGCTCGGCTTCGAGGTCCTGCATTGGCAACCGAGCCCCTTGCTGGGCGGCGACGGCAATCGGGAATTCCTGCTCCATGCCAGGAAGCGCTGACCACGCCAGGTCTGTTCGCCACGGATCGTCATGAGCGGCGTCTCCGGTTCAACGCCCGGCGTCTCCTCCCCCTCCGTCACCGCCAACGATGTTGCCAGGGTCGCCTCGAGCGCCGGGTGGTGGATGCGCTGGCGGAATGGACGATCCGGCGGAGACGCTCTGGGCCCGACTTGCCTCGCCGCCGGTTCGGTGCAGCCAGACATCGAGCTGGTTGAAGGCGATCTCCACGGCGTGCTCGGCGAACAGCTCGCCAACCCGACAGTTGATTTCGTCGGTGGCGAAGAGCCGGTCGCCCAGGCTATTGACGAAGACACGCAGTTCGAAATTCAGGGTGCTCTCGCCGTAAGTCATGAAGAAGATCTGAGGTTCGGGGTCTGCCAGAACTCGCGGATTCTCGTCGGCGGCCTGTCGCAGCAGGCGATGGACCAGGCGATGATCCGAGCCGTAGGCGACTCCGTAAGTCAGCACGACCCGAGTGACGGTGTCGGATAGCGACCAGTTGATCAGCTGATCGGTGATGAAGGTCTTGTTGGGAATGATGATCTCCTTGCGGTCGAAGTCGATCACCGTGGTGGCACGAATACGGATCTTGCTGACCGTACCGGTGAGGTTGCCCAGCGTGATGGTGTCGCCGATACGCACCGGCCGCTCGAAGAGAATGATCAACCCCGACACGAAGTTGGCAAAGATCTCCTGCAGGCCGAACCCCAGCCCGACGCCCAATGCCGCGACCAGCCACTGCAGCTTGCCCCAGGAGACGCCAAGGGTACCCAGTGCCATCACTACGCCACTGCCGACGATAACGTAGGCGAGCAGCGAGCTGATCGCATAGGCGCTGCCCTGCTTGAGTTCCAGGCGCGAAAGCACACTGACCTCGAGCAGGCCCGGCAGATTGCGCGCCATCGTCAGTGTCAGCACCACCACCAGCAGCGCGGTGATGATGTCGGCCACCGACAGCGTGCTCACCGCCGTTTCACCCTCACCCGGTTCGGCCAGCGTGACCTGTTCCAGGTAACTGAAGACGGAGAGCAGGTCGGACCATACCAGGTAGAGCACCAGAATGAAGCCGACCAACAGGATCAGCTTGGAGAGGCGAAGGGACTGCTGGTTGACCTGCTCCATGTCCAGGGGAGGCTCCTCGACCGCCTCCAGCGTGCCATCCGCTCCCTCCTGGGCCAGCGCCCGGCGTCGCGACAGCGCACGTCGAAAGGTGAGCCGGCGGGCCGCCACGGCTAGGCCGCGGATCACCGTGGCTTCCACCAGGACCCACAGCCCCAGCAGGTAGAGCGTGATCACGAAGCGTCCCAGCAGACTGAGTGCCGTGTACTCGTACCCAAGGACGATCAGCGCCGCCAGCGCCAGCGGCACGAGGGCGATGATCAGGCCCAGCATCAGCCGGAAAAGCCTCACCCCGAAGAAAGGCACATGGGCCAGGATCAGCTTGGTCAACACCGCGCTCATCCCCAGCAGGCCAATCAGCAACAGGATCAGGGCCAGCGGCCGCTGGTTGAGGTCGACACCGGCATCTCGGGCCAGAGGCCCGATCAGAAGCACGGGCAAGAGGGCGATCCCCAGCCACAAGAGCCACCGGCGCAATGCGGCCGCATACAGGGGTGGCCAGTAGAAGTGTCGGATCGCCACACCCTCTGGATACAGCAGGTTGCGCGCCCAGGCAATCACGGCCCAGGCCAGGGCCAGATGCAGCAGGGCATGCCCGATGCCCCGGGCCACCCCCTCGGTGCCGATCAGCAGTGCCAACCCGAGACTCAGCAGGCACAGCGGGCCAACAAGCGCCAGCAGCGCGTTGAGGGCAATTGCCTGGGGCGTGTGCGCCTGAGAGTCGCGCTTGAGATGGCCAATCTCCTGATGCAGGCGTGCCAGACGGGCGCGTATCCGACGTCGAGCGGCCATCAGCCCGAAGGCCACCAGCAACACCGGCAGGCCAACCAGAGCACCGGCATCCGGTGGTCGCCAGTTCACCGGCAACGCAGCGCGCCACTCTCCCTCGCGCCATTCCAGGGCGAGATTCTCCGGAAGGTTGCCCAGCCAGGCCAGCCCCAGAGGGCGTGTGTTGGCGATCCAGAAGAGCTGTTCATCGATCGTAGCCCGAAGCGTCTGGCTGGTGGCCAGCAGCTGCTGCTGATTGAGCTGAAGATCGATGGCCGCGCTGAGCATCTCACCGTAGGCCGTTGCCAAGGGGTCAACCAGCTCTCGACGGGCCTGGTAAAGCGCGAGCAACGAGTCGACCAGCGCTTGAGAGGCCTCTGCGTCAGCTTCCTCGATACGCCGGTGCGCCAGCCGCTCGCTCTCGCGCAACTGATCACGCTGGCGGCTGAGCTCGAACTGCTTGAGACGCAGATCGGCAATCTCGTCCTGCAGCCCACGCCGCTGCTCCACCTGAGGCAACATCTGGCGCTGCTCGCGAAGGATGCGCGCCAACAGTGTGCTGCCTCGGATGGCGTCGATCTGTGCGTTGAGGCTGCGCTGCAGCTGTCGCACCAGATCCAGCTGCCGGCTCACGTCGAGACCTTCCCGGACAAGGCGATTGACACGGTCCGTGGCGCGCAGCAGCTCCAGACTCATGGTGCGATTGGTTTCGCGGGCCTTGCGCACCAGAGGGTGCGAGATGACGTCCTCACCCTCGTCGCTGATCACCTCGGCGATGGCCTGCTCCGACGCCTCGCGGCGGCGACGGTCGATGATGCCCTGAAGCGCGGCCAGCCGGGCCTCCTCGCTGGCCACCTGACGTTCGAGAAGGTCGCGATGTTCCTGATCCAGCTCTCGCAGGCGAGTGTTGGTCGCCAGTGCCCGCTGATGAAGCTGCAGGGTCAGCTCGGCAAGTTCGCGCTCCACCCGCCATTGCCAGAGTCTCGGATCATCCTGGGCTACCTGGCTGTCGTCCAGCGCCTCGAGCCGACGCCGAGCCTCATCGACTCGCTGCATCGCCTCACCGATGGCCTTCTGGGATCGCTCGGGCAGGGTCTGGGAATTCAACAGCCTGGTCGAGACCTCGGCCAGACGCCCCTGGACGGACGACAAGGCGTCCTCGGCCTTCTGTTGCCGCGCCTCGAGCGCCTCGAGGGAGAGACCCTCCAACGCCTCGAGGGTCGCCTTTCGGTCTGTCTGTTCCAACCGCTGAAGGTCCCGCTGCAGTCGCTCCAGCGCCTCTGGCGCCTGCTGGACACGGGACTCGAGACGGGACAACGCCTCCCTGACGGATGCTAGCCGCTGACTCGCCTCGAGAGCTGCCGTCAGCGCGTCGATATCGCGCTGCGTGCCCTCACCGACGGTCTCGCCCTCGCTCGGCTGGCGCGTCTCCAGGCGCGACTCGATCTCCTCGCGCGAAGGCAGCTCACGAGAGGAGGCATTCGAGGGTGCAGGTTCCTGAGCCCCCACCGCGCCGACGCACGTCAACTCCATTGTCACGATCAGGCACACGAACGTCAGAGCTCGCCGTAACACAGCGCCCAAACGACAGGGATGATCACGGATATTCAATGGGAAGCCTCGATAGTGGTAACACCGTAACGGATTCTCGACTCCCCGGTCCGACATGGCAATGATGCGCTGCCCTGGCCAGAGAGAGTTGACTTGGGGCACCGGCGTGATAGAAACAGGGGGTGTTTGGCCCCCCCTTTTATCGATCAGGTACCTGACCATGATGTCTGCTCGCCCCGCCCTGTTTGCCGTCATCGTGATGGTCGCAGGCCTCAACCCAGCCCTGGCCGACCCGCCGTTGAGCGAGGCCGAACGCGAGGCCATCGAGGCACGCATGGCGGCACTGCAGGAGGAGATGGAGGCGTTGCGCAGCCAGCTGGCCGGCACCGACGAAACCCGCACCCGGGTGACCGCGCGCCCCCGGGAGACGCCCGGCCAGAGGAGGATTGGCCTGGAGCTCGAGGACTCGGTGGACGAGCGCCGCCGGCTCGAGCGTGAATCGGCGCAAAACCCCTTTGCCATCACTACCCATCGTCGCAACTACTGGTTTCCGGTGAGCTACAACGTGAACACGAACGATGACATCTTTCGTGACATCAGCGACCGCAACTCACCTGATCGGGCAGAGATGAAGTTCCAGTTCAGCGCAAAGTTCAACCTGGTCGACGACCTTTTCGGTGACTATGGCGGTGACCTGCACTTCGCCTATACCCAGCGCAGCTGGTGGCAAGCCTTCAACACGGATGCTTCCTCCCCGTTTCGCGAGACCAACTACGAGCCGGAAATCTTCATCGATTTCGAGAATCGCATGTCGCTGCTCGGGTGGACCAACATCAATAACCGCCTGTCATTCAATCATCAGTCCAATGGCCGTTCCGATCCCCTCTCACGCAGCTGGAACCGGCTGATCCTCGAGTCCACCTTCGTCAACGACGACTGGGCCCTGATCCTGTCACCCCACTGGCGCATCCCCGAATCGGAGGAGGAGGACGACAACCCGGACATCCACCAATACCTTGGCTATGGTGACATCACCCTCGCCCACCAGCTGAACGGCGACAATGAACTCAGCCTGATGCTGCGAGGCAATCCGAGCGACAGCCATACAGGAACCCAACTCGACTACTCGTGGCCCATGTTAGGCAGCATCCGTGGCCACGTGCAGTACTACTACGGCTATGGGGAAAGCCTGATCGACTACGATCATCGCAGTCACCGTCTGAGCCTGGGATTCAGCCTCAACCCGCTATTTTCTGCCGGCAGCATGGAGCGGTGACCCTGACCTGCGTCAAGGGCGGCTGCATTGAAGTCGAGACGGCGGCTGCTATGATGAAGGTGCAGTCATTCACCGTCAGAGGAAGACCCAGATGGCAAGTCATGCTCCCCGTACCAGCGAATCCACTCAGCAGCTCAAGGAGGATCTGCAGCAGCTCACCCAGACCATCGAAGAGCTTGTCGATGCGACCGCAGACGACTCTCGCACCAACATCAAGGACCTTCGAGACCGGGCCGAAAAGCGTCTGAAAGAGACACGCGATCGTCTAGAATCTCGCGGCGAGCGCATCTACGGCGAAGCCCGCGACAATGTCACGGAACAGGCCGATGCCTGCGACCGCTATGTCCATGACCATCCCTGGACCAGCATCGGTATCGGGGCGGGTGTCGGCATCGTCATCGGCATGCTCATCGGGCGTCGCTGATGGCGGCAAGCCAAGGACCGGCTCAACGGCTGTTCGCGGCCGGCAAGCAGCTGCTCGGCAGCCTGCTGGCCATTGGCGAGACGCGCCTGCGTCTCGTCATTCTGGAAGTCGAGGAGGAGCGCGCTCGGCTCGTGGGTCTGATGTTACTGGCCGGCTTGAGCCTCGTTCTGTTGATGCTGGGCATCGGCGTCCTGACCACCCTGGTCATCGTTGCCTTCTGGGAGACCCATCGTCTGGCCGCCATCGGTATCAGTGCCCTGGTATTGCTTGGCAGTGGCATCCTGCTTGCCCTCAGAGTGATGCAGCTTGCACGCCGCCGTACCTTGCTTGCCGACACGCTTCGACACCTTGCCAGTGACCGTGAGCTGGTCGAGGAGACGCTCCGTGAATCGCGCTGAACGCCGTGACCGCAAGGCCGAACTGGAACACGTCATTGAACAGCAGCGTGTGGATCTGCTGGTCGCCGCCAGTCGCTGTCAATCGGCGAGCCGATCCATCGACCGTGGATTGGCTACGCTGAAGCGTTATAGAACCCCTCTGCTGGTAGCGGCCGGCATGCTGCTCTACCACGGGATTCGTCGCCCGGGCGGCGTCGCGCGCATGGCAGGTCGCCTGACGACGGGAGCCGTACTCGTCAAGCGCGCCAGACGACTGCTGAACTGACCCCGGGGTGCACAGAGCAACGGCGGTGCTCGCTGACGCCGCCGTGCCGCTTACCACGTGCCTCTCCCAGTAAATAAAGGAATCCTGCCATGTCCCTTGCCATCACCCTGCATGTCCTGGCCGCCGTCATCTGGGTTGGCGGCATGTTCTTTGCCTGGATGATCCTTCGACCCGTGGCCGTGGAACTGCTCGAGCCCCCCCAGCGCCTGACACTCTGGTATCGGACCTTCCAGCGATTCTTCCCTTGGGTCTGGGCCGCCGTGATCGTGCTGCTGGCAACGGGGCTGTGGATGCTTTTCGCCGTGTTCGGTGGCATGGGCGGTGCCGGTGTTCATATTCACCTGATGCTGGTGATCGGGCTGGTGATGATGGCGATCTTCCTGCATATCTGGTTTGTGCCCTTCCCTCGCCTCGGTCGCGCCGTGGCCGACGAGGACTGGCCACGGGGCGGGAAGCAGCTGGGACAGATTCGTCGCCTGATTGGCATCAATGTGATTCTGGGGTTGGTCACCGTGGCCATCGCCTCCGGCGGGCGCTATCTCTGATCGCGGCTGAGCGCTGCATACCCACTTGTGAAGGACTAGAGCGCATTGCCACAGGCGACACCGGACGCCCAGGCCCACTGGAAGTTGTGGCCTCCCAACTCGCCAGTGACGTCCAGCACCTCGCCGATAAAACGCAGCTGGGGTAACTCGGCGACGGCAAAGGTCTTAGACGAGACGCCCGCCGTGTCCACCCCACCCATCGTCACCTCGGCGGTTCGCCAGCCCTCCGTGCCGGCGGGCTTGACCTGCCAGGCATGAAGCGCCTCGGCCCACGCCTCGAAGTGGGCGTTCGCGTAGTCGGCCAGCCCACGGTCGTCGTCGTGCCACTCGACCAGTGCCTGGGCCAGACGCTTCGGCAGACGCTCTCCCAGCCAGCTGGAGAGCCGCCGCCTTGGCGTCTCACGCCGGGCATGGCAGAGCGCCTCGAAGGCGTTTTGCCCCGGCAGCAGATCGATGGAAAGGGTATCTCCGGGCTGCCAGACGCTGGATATCTGCAGCATGGCAGGCCCCGAGAGGCCGCGGTGGGTAAAGAGCATCGGCTCCCGATAGCGTCTGCCGCGGCAGGTGACCGCCACCTCGCAGCTGACCCCGGCCAATGCCTCGGCCCGGGCCTTCCACTGCGACGTCAGGGTGAAGGGCACGAGAGCGGCGCGCGTTTCGGTGACCTCCAAGCCGAACTGACGGGCAATGTCGTAACCGAAACCACTGGCGCCCATGGTGGGGATCGACAGGCCCCCGGTTGCCACCACCAGCGCACCACAGTCAACGTTCCCCATCGAGGTGGCCAATCGCATGCCCTCCCCGTGCCGTTCAATGCCCTCGACGGCACTCTTCAGACGAAGCTCCACCCCCGCCCAGTCGCACTCGGTGAGCAGTACCCGAAGGATCTCCTTCGAGGAGTCGGCGCAGAACAGCTGCCCCGGGGTCTTTTCCACGTACTCCACGCCGTGGCGTTCCACCAGTTCGACGAAGTGCTCGGGCCGATAACGCTTGAGCGCCGAAATGCAGAAGGCGGGATTCTCCGAATAGAAGTTCGCCGGCCCCGAGGCCAGGTGGGTAAAGTTGCAGCGCCCCCCGCCGGACATCAGGATCTTCTTGCCGGCCTTGCTGGCATGGTCGACCACCAGCACCCGCCGTCCGGCGTAGCCGGCCGTCAGCGCACACATCAGCCCGGCGGCACCGGCGCCGATCACCACCACATCGTATGTCACGCCCTTGCTCTCCCGCGGGGAATCGATCCAGACGGCGCATTCTACCAGCCCCGATGCCGCGACGCCGACCGATGTGGCGAGCGGCTAGGGCCGCCTGCTGGATTGCGTATATTTATACATTCCTTGTACATTATATCGGGCAAGGTACGCTTGTGCATTGTTGTCACACTTTTCCTTACCCAAGCGTTTAGGCTCTGGACACGTGCCCGATGGACCGAGCACAGACTTATCGCTCAACGAGACGAATGACCCCACCATGATCCCATTGCGTATGCGCCTTCTCCTGCTGCTCGGCCTGGCCGCCCTGATGCTCTCTTCCCAGCTGGCCGCCCAGCAGTCCACCGCGGTGATTGCCGCCGAAGCGCGCCTCACCGACTGGTCCGACCCGCTGGACGCCCTGGGGACACTCCGCGCCGACGAGAGCGTGACGCTCTCGGCCACCGTGACCGACACCATTGCCGAGCTGAACTTCCGCGACGGCGAACATGTCGAGGAAGGCCAGCTGCTGGTACGACTCTCCGATGACGAGGCCCAGGCCGATCTGCGTGTCGCCCAGGCAATGCGCGATGAGCGTCGCAATGCGGTCAACCGCCTCAGTCAACTGCAGAGCCGCAACCTGGCACCACGAGGCGACCTGGAAGACGCCCAGGCCCAACTCCGCCAGGCGGAGGCCGAGATTCAGGCCCTGGAGGCGCGGCTGGCCGACTACCGCATTCATGCCCCTTTCTCGGGAATCGTGGGCTTTCGTGACGTCAGCGTCGGCGCACTCGTTTCTCCGGGCACGGATCTGGTCACGCTTGACAAGCTCGACGTCATGAAGCTCGACTTCACGCTGCCCGAAACGGCGATGGGCCGACTCGAGCCGGGCCTGCGCCTTACCGCCACCAGCGCCGCCTACCCCGACACGCGCTTCGAGGGAAACATCGACAGCATCGGCAGCCGTGTCGACCCTGTCACCCGGAGCATCACGGTGCGTGCCTTGCTCGAGAATGCCGAACGCCGTCTGCGCCCCGGCATGTTGCTCAGCGTGGTGGTCGAGCGCGCACCGCGAAAGGCGCTGGTGATCCCCGAAGCGTCGCTCATCCCCGAGGGACGTCGCCAGTTCGTGCTGACCCTGGACCCCACGGATGAGCATCGCGTCACGCGTCGTGAGATCCGAATCGGCGCTCGCCGCAAGGGTGAGGTCGAGGTGCTCGACGGCCTGAGCGAAGGCCAGCTGGTGGTGGCTCACGGCACGGAGCGGGTACGCGACGGCCAGCCGACCCGCCTGCTGGGCATCCTCGACGAGACCACCAGCGTAGCCGAGCTGTTGCGCCGTGGGCGTGACGAGGCGGAGACCAACGGCTGATGCGCCTATCCGACATTTCCGTCCAGCGGCCGGTACTGGCCACGGTGCTGGCGGCCCTGATCGTTGCCTTTGGCCTGTTGGCCATGCAACGCCTTCCGTTGCAGGAGTACCCCTCGATCGACCCGCCCATCGTCAGCGTGGACACCCGCTACCCGGGGGCCTCGGCGAGCGTGGTCGAAACCCGCATCACCCAGGTGCTCGAGGACCGTATCGCCGGCGTCTCCGGCATCGAGGTCATCTCCTCATCAAGCCGGGATGGCCGCTCCAGCATCAACATCGAATTCGGTCTCGATCAGGATATCGATGCCGCCGCCAACGATATCCGCGACCGCATCTCCGATGCCGCCGGCAACCTGCCGGACGAAGCTGACCCGCCGGAGGTCGAGAAGGCCGACTCCAGCTCCGAGGTAGTGATCTGGATGTCACTGTCCGGTGAGGGCTACACCATGGCCGAGCTCACCGACTACGCCAACCGCTACCTGGTGGATCGTTTCTCGATCCAGCCCGGCGTCTCGCGGGTGATCATCGGTGGCGGCCGCGAATATGCCATGCGCGTATGGGTCGACGCCGACGCCCTGGCCGCACGCGAGCTTACCGTCGGCGACATAGAAGAGGCCCTGCGCGCCGACAACGTCGAGCTTCCCGGGGGCGCCATCGAGTCCGAATCGCGCCAGTTCATTGTCCGCCTGCCGCGAGGCTTCGCCACGCCGGACGACTTCCGTCGGCTGGTGCTCGCCGAGGGCGAGGATGGCGATCTGGTGCGTCTGGGCGATGTGGCGCGGGTGGACATCGGCGCGGTGGAGGAGCGCACCATCTTCCGGGGAAACGGCACCCCCATGGTGGGACTGGGGACGGTCAAGCAGTCCACGGCCAATGTGCTGGAGATATCGCGGGAAGTTCAAGACGAGATGGAGCGTCTGCGGGCGGGTCTGCCGGCGGGCATGACCCTGTCGCTCAATTTCGACTCGTCGGTCTTCGTCGAGGGCGCCATCTCCCAGGTCGTACAGACGCTGTTCATCGCCATGGGGCTGGTAGTGATAACGATCTTCCTGTTCCTCGGCAACCTGCGCACCACCCTGATTCCGGCCATCACGGTGCCCATTGCCCTGATTGGCGCCTTCGTGGCCATGGCGGTCATGGGCTTTACGATCAACCTGCTCACGCTGCTCGCGCTGGTACTGGCGATCGGCCTGATCGTGGACGACGCCATCGTGGTGCTGGAAAACATCCACCGGCGAATGCATGACCATGGCGAGACGCCCCTGGTCGCTGCCTTTCGCGGCACCCGCCAGATCGCCTTTGCCGTCATCGCCACTACCCTGGTGCTGATCGCGGTCTTCGTGCCGCTGAGCTTCCTGCAGGGCGACATCGGCAGATTGTTCACGGAATTCGCCTTGACGCTGGCCGCCGCAGTGGCGATTTCCAGCCTGCTGGCACTGACCCTGACGCCGATGATGGCCTCCAAGATTCTCAAGGCCGGCATGGAGGAGGGCAGGCTGGCGCAGGCCGTTCAGACGATCCTGGAACGCTCGCGCGCGATCTATCGGCGCCTGCTGGAGCGGGTACTCAAGCTGCGCCTGCTGGTGCTGGCCGTCTTTCTCGGCATCATCGGCGGCATGGTGTGGCTGAACGGCGAGTTGCCAAACGAGTACACCCCCCGGGAGGATCGCGGCAACTTCTGGGTACTGGTCAATGGCCCGCCAGGGGCCACGTACGACTACATGCTCGACTACATGGACGAGATCGAGACCCGGCTTCTGCCGATGCTGGACGACGGAGAGATCGAACGCGTGCTGGTCCGCGCCCCGCGCGGCTGGGGCAACATCGAGAACTTCAACAGCGGCTTCGTGATCGTCAATCTGGCCGACTGGGGGAGCCGGCGCTCGGCCTGGGCGATCATGGATGAGATCCGCCAGACCCTCGGTGATCTGCCCGGCGTGCGTGCCTTCCCGGTGATGCGCCAGGGCTTCGGGTCGAGCGTCGAGAAGCCCGTCCAGTTCGTGCTCGGGGGCGGCACCTACGAGCAGTTGGCCGAGTGGCGCGACACGCTGATGGCTCATGTCCGTGAGGACAACCCGCGCTTGACCGGCCTGGACAGCGACTACGAGGAGAATCAGCCTCAGCTACAAGTGGACATCGACTATTCGCGCGCCGCCGAATTGGGCGTCACCGTCACCGAGATCGGCCGAACCCTCGAGACGCTGCTCGCCGGGCGCACCGTGACGCGCTACGTGGACGACGGCGAGGAGTATGACGTCATCCTCGAGGGAGAAGCCGGCGCCCGGCCCAGCCCGCAGAGCTTGGGCAGCTTGCGCATCCGCTCGCAGCGAAGCGGTGAGCTGATTCCCCTGGCCAGCCTGGTCACCCTCAGCGACTTCGCCGGCCCCAGCACCCTCAACCGTTACAATCGACTGCGCGCCATTACCCTCGAGGCCGATCTGGAAAGCGGCTATCCGCTCGGCGAGGCACTGGCCTATCTGGAGGCCACGGTTGACGAACTGCTTCCGCCCGAGGCCCAGACCGATCTCAAGGGCGCCTCCCGGGACTACCAGGAGGCCAGCGGTGCCACCGGCTTCCTGCTGGGACTGGGCATCCTGGTGGTCTTCCTGGTGCTGGCCGGGCAGTTCGAGAGTTTCGTTCACCCCTTCGTGATCATGCTGACCGTGCCGCTGGCGATCTGTGGTGCCCTGCTGGGGCTGTATCTCACGGGACAGTCGCTGAATATCTACAGCCAGGTAGGGCTGGTGATGCTGGTAGGGCTCGCCGCCAAGAACGGCATCCTGATCGTGGAATTCGCCAATCAGTTGCGCGACCAGGGCATGATCTTTCACGACGCCCTGGTAGAAGCCGCCGTGACCCGCCTGCGCCCCATCGTGATGACCGCGGTCACCACCATGGCCGGCGCCGTTCCGCTGATCATCTCCAGCGGCGCCGGCGCCGAGACGCGATTGGTGATCGGCACCGTGATCCTCTGCGGCCTGGCCGTGGCCACCCTGTTCACGCTGTTCGTGATTCCGGTCGCCTACGACCTTCTGGCGCGACGCACCGGGTCACCGGGCGACGTGGCACGCCGTCTGGCGCGGGAGATGAAAGAGGCGCCCGCCGGCCACTGAACACGGCTGAGTTGACCCACGGCGAAACTCCTTCCCAGCGAGCCGTTGTCGTGGGTCCCGTTGGTGCGTCAGCAGTCGCCGATGCGTTCCCCTTCCATGCGGGTGACCATGTTCAGCTCACCCGCAGAGGAGTCGACCAGGATATCGACATTGCCCTCGACGCGTTCGCCGAGAAAATCCATGCGACCGACGATATTGGCCTCGCCACCCTCGGCACGGCAGATCATGCGATAGTCCAGCCCGTCGACCGTAACCTCGTGCTCCAGCAGCTCACAGCCCTCCTCCTCCTCGATGAAACGGAACGCCGCGTCGTCGATATCCCCCTGGGCGATACACTCCTCATGAGTCTCGGTCTGGTCGGGGATCGGCAGATCACCGCGCACGGACGTCGTGTTGGTGAATACCCACTGACCCGGTTCGATATTGGGAGACTCGGCAACGGCGGCCAGCGGTAGCGCCAGCAGCAGGCCGGCAAGAAGGGGACGAAACGTCATGCGGGAGTTCTCCCTGGTGATGAATGGTATGCCCTCGGCATGAGACCCAGCATAGCCCAATCGGAGCCCCGCCCCCATTCGACGGCCGAGCCGAACGGACAAGAACGCAGGCGAGGTAACGACTGAAGAGGGAAGGCGTCGACGACCGCGCTGGCTCACTTACAGCATCTGCGGCAGGAACTGGCTGCGACGGTCAATGATCTCACCGGCCACCATGAAGACACCGTCACCGGTGTAGTGCAGCGTTTCCGGATAGGCGGGGGTCAGCCGAGCATGGGCTGCCACCACCTCCCAGACGAAAAAGCCATGGCGATCTACCAGGCTGTCATCGGCTAAACGACACTCGAAATGGGCATGGCACTGTTTAATCAGAGGCGCATCCACGGCCGTCCCCGGCGAGGCCGTCAGGCCAAAATGATCGAACTTGTCGATCTCGCGGCCGCTGCTATTGCCGATCCCGATCACCTCGTCGGTCAAGGCCGTCGTCGGCAGGTTGATGACGCATGTTTCGCTGCCGCGAACGAGGTTGAAGGTGTGATTGCCTGGAGAGATAAGGCAACCGACCAGAGAGGGCGAGAACGCCATCACGGTGTGCCAGCCCAGGGTCATGATATCGCGCTCGCCCTGCCAGGCCGAGGAGACCAGCACGACAGGGCCAGGCTCCAGGTAGCGGCGTACCCGGTCCAGTGGCACGGCGACCTTCTCGACATCATGACACATCGGCTTCTCCCATGGACTAACACGTAAAACGCCAGATCGGCGCTCTGCGCCGTTGGCCACCCCCATGACAGTCTGGCCACCAGCGATCGTACCTGCCAATCCGATGTCCGCAGAACACTGCATGGTTTTCGGGCCCCACCACCGACTCAAGCGCCAGAGTGCGAGCGGGATAGTCATCCAGCTGGATCTATGCCGCATGAGGCTGGCCGCGCATCACAGCGCGCCTGTAAAGCCTCCCCACCACAGGACTCGGCGTGTCTACCCCCTCAGGGACGATTCAGCGGGAGGATGCTGAACGCGCCTTGCGACTGGCGCCTGGGTCCAGGCGATGAAACGCTGAACCTGCTGCGTAGCGACGGCGTCTCGGGTGGCGACGTTATCGTAACCGATGCTCGTCTCCACGATGTCCATAAAGGTCTTCCGCACCCAGCGTCTCGAGCCAGGGCTCCCACCCCACCCATGCTCGAGTCGCCGTGGCCCAGAGCTAACGTATCCCAGTGGATCAGGGTGGCACGAGACAGGTCGCCCAGCTGCCGCACTCCATCATGGCGCGAGGTCAGCGATGGACTGCATAAGGCACAGAGCTGCTCGTCGAAAAGCCGGCAGGCCATATCCCCTTCTCTAGAGCGACACCGAAACGAATCGCCACGTCCGCCGCTCCCTTCTCGAGATCCGCAAGGCGAAGTGAGGAATCGATCAACACATCGAGGCCGGGATACATGGCGCGGAATCGCTCGAGCCGGGATACCAGCCAGGCAGTGGCAACGGAAGGTTCGGCGGAGACGTACATGTAGATCCAATAGATTGCATGATGCACGTTATCTAGAAAAAGAGTCGCATCGCTCGCACAAAAGGTAAGAAACGTTACGTTATGGTCGTTTCGGAAAATAATGGGCTTCCGCACTGGCACACGCTGAATCGCCATGATTCGGCTAGCGCAAAGCCACTCGCCCGCCCGCCCTCACGCAAGGTCATGTCTCATGCAATCCGCTCAGCGCACCCTTCTCGCCTCCGCCATCGTGCTCACCACGGGCGTCCTCTGGGGTGTCTACTGGCTGCCGGTTCGCGCCCTGGGGGAGATGGGCCTGGCAGGGGCCTGGGGGACGGCCGCCATCACCTCCGCCACAGTGGCGATGCTCCTGCCGGCTGCGGTTCGAGATCGTCGTCAACTGGCCCGGACCCCGCCCGTGGTCCTGATCGCTATCGCCCTGGGCGGCGCGGCCTTCGCGCTCTATTCGATCGGCTTCCTCTACGGACGGGTCGCGATCATCATCCTGCTGTGGTTTCTCAGCCCGGTGTGGAGCACGCTGATCGGCCGCTACCTGATGGGGTGGCCGACGCCCGGCCTGCGCATCGTGGCCATCGTGCTTGGCCTGGCGGGACTGGCCATCATGCTGGGCGCCGACGGCACGCTCCCGCTGCCCAGGGGAGCAGGAGAGTGGATGTCGTTGATGGGCGGCATCCTCTGGTCTTTCTCCACCACTGGTATCCGCGCCAGGTCCACCCTCACGGCGCTGCCCTCCACCTTCGTCTTCGCCCTCGGCGCGGCCGTGACCGCGCTCGTGCTGGCGCCGACGCTTGAGCCACTGCCGACGCTCACCTCGCCTCAGGTCGTCACGATGACGGGGCTGGCACTGCTGACGGGGGGGCTATGGTGGGGCCTGACCCTCGTGGGGTTGATGTGGGCGGCGGTCCGGCTGGAGCCCGCACGCGTCAGCATCCTGCTGATGACGGAGGTGCTGGTGGGGGCGGTCTCCGCGGCGCTATTTGCCGATGAGACCCTGACCGGGGTCGAGATGGCAGGGGGTGCCATCGTGCTTCTCGCGGGAGTGCTCGAGGTCTGGCCCGCGCGCAACCCCAGAACGGCATGACCTGTGCTGGACGTGCAGCCGACGGCGCCTGCTCTTGGTGGAGCGATACATTCCAGGTCAACAAAAAGGAGGATGTCATTGAGGATTTGAGCGATCGGGTTCCGCCGCGTGAAGCGGCAATCACCGACCTGGTGTTTTAGACGACCTATCGATCATGCGCCACACCCTCTTGAGCGGCATTGATCGATGTGATGCTTCGCCAGGGCCTGCATTCACGGGTCGGAACATCGAGCGTATGACCTTGGCGCAACCTGAAACAGAAAGAGCCGCTGATGTCTCAGCGGCTCTTGCGGTATTCGTGGCGGAGGGGGAGTCCTTTGTGTTAGCTTCCCTCGACGTCCTGAAAGCTCTGGTTATCCATTTTACATCAGTCACTTGTAT
>Ga0207414_1000269_pt1 | contig 24589 bp, 30 predicted proteins | sample PonA231FremontCA_2_FD_187269 | JGI IMG/M metagenome (GOLD analysis project Ga0207414, IMG submission 187269) | Marine sediment microbial community from Fremont, CA, USA - Pond A23 Sediment 1 (SPAdes) | ecosystem: Environmental > Aquatic > Marine > Unclassified | place: USA: Fremont, California...
GGTATGCGGTAGAATGCTTGGAGTTATCGTGCGTCGTCGGGACCGCCCCCGTTCCGCCTTGCTCCTCTGAGCTGTGATCATGGATCGGCAGGGATCCGTCCGCCCCCGGCGATACAGCCCCATACCAGACATCGGAAAGGTTCGAGGTGAGGACCGAATCATAGATATTGACCGTCGTTTCATTTGCGCCGTTGTCGTAGCTGGATGACGTGACGTGCGATGTCACCTCGCCATCATCGCCGCAGTCCGCGAGGACACGGCGCCCCTGGACGAACTCGCCTGTCCTGTCCTCCGGGACGGTGAAAGTGCTTGCGTCAACGTATGTCGCCTTAAAAGCCATATATCGCTCCCTCTATCCGTTGATCCCGAGCAGAAAGTTGCTCGCCTCCTCGCTGGCCCTGATCTGCACCTTCTCCAGGACCTCCCAGAGCAGCATCTCCAGGGAGGGCTCCAGGCCCTCGGAGTCAATCTTGATCAGGCCCTCGCCGGATTCCATCGCGTCCTTCCGGGCCTCCATCAGCTCAAGCTGCTTGTTGATCAACTTTCTCTGCTGCTCGGCCTGGCTCTCCTGGATCTCCATGTTCTGCTCAATCGCGTCCTGGATGGCCCACTGCTTCCGGAAGCCCGCATCACCGGACCATTCGCCGAATAGCTGCCCCAGGGCGTCCGTGGAGGCGTTGAGGCTGGAGGTGACGGATTCAATCGACGACTTGTAGCGCTCCATCTGGGCCTCGGCCTGGGCCACCTGGACCTTGGCCTCCATCTCCAGGGCTTCCTGGGCGGTCTCGGCCTGGGATTCGATCTTGGAGATCTGTTTCTCGATCTGGGCCTTCTCGACCTCAGCCTCGACCTTCATCTTGGTCTTGGCGGGTACGTTATCCTTGACGTCCTCGCCTGCTTCCTTGGCGGACTCCTTGTCCGCCTTGGCCTTCAGATCCACATGATAGTCCCCGCCCTCGGAAACGGATCTGATCACGTTCTCGAAGCCCCGGACGGCGTCCTCGCCGTCTTGGGCTGACTTATACGTACGATCGATTTCGCCACGATAGTCCGCCTGGCTTTTCTTTGCTTCATCCGTAGCGTTCGTCAGATCCTTCCAGGCTTCCTTGGTCTGCTTCGCATTCTTCTCTATCCTGTCGCTATACTCGTCCATCGTGTCTTGAAGATGCTTTGCAGCCTCCTCCACCCTCTCCCCGGTTCCGGGGATAGCTGCTAGGGCCTGCACGAATCCATTGATGGGATGGAGCACCTCTTGACCTAAAAAGGACATGAACGTCTGGATTGCGTTATGAACAAGCCGAATCCCGTCCCAGGTTCCTTCCATCGCCATATTGGTTTTCTTGAAAACGCCCAGAACTCCGCCCATCGTGTCCGCAAGCTTTTGGATTGCTTTCGCTAAATCATCAGGTTTGGTCGGATCAAGCCCGTCAAACCAGAACTTGAACGATTCCCCAGCTTTGCGGGCGTTCTCTGCAAGGCCGCTAAAATCCACGTCTTCAAACGCTTCCGGCATGGCATCAGCCACTTTGCCGAGCCATTCCGCTAGATCCTCGGCCATCTCGTTTATGGACTCAAAAAACTCGCTCGCGCCACCGGACTGAATGGTTTCTTGCAGGACACCCACCAAATCAGTGGCAGATCCTATGACACCAGTGAATGATTCCGCGACCTTACCGCCAATAGTTTGGGCTAAGACTTCGCCAGTAGCAGAAAGGCGGCCCATTTGGATTTCGGCGGCCTGTAATCGGTTCTTGACCTCATCAGTAATCGACCCGGCGGCTTGCATCTGTGTATTATAGGTGTCCTGGACCTGATCGTAGCTGGTCAGCGTAGCCAGAAGTTTGGCCGCATGTTCACGGCCTGCGATCTGGGTTGCGATGTATGCTTGTTGGCTTTGGTCCAGCTCTCCAAAGTTCTTCGCCACATCGTCCAGGATCTCTTTTCCGGAACGGAACTGCCCGTTAGCATCCTTCTGCTTGACGCTCAGGGTCTCCATCGCTTCCTGGACTCGCGTTGTGTCGCTCTGGAGCTTGGTCAAAGTGGTCTTGAACGCGGTCCCGACTCTCTGACCGTCCTGGAATTTCTCAATCGCAGGCGTCATTACTGCCGCGATCTCTTCCATCGAGAAGCCCATGGATTCCGCAATAGGAGCGACCCGCCCCAGAGCCTCAGAAAGTTGCCCCGCGCTGGCAGCGTAATTGTTAGAAACGGAGTTGATGGAATCCAATTTGCGGCGGGCTTCATCGACCTCGACCCCAAAGCCTTTCATGACTCGGGTCATGGTCTTGGTCGCCTCTTGCATGTTTAGTTCAGAGGCGTAGGTAAGCGAGATGGCGTCCTCAGCCAGAGTCATGGATTCGTCGAGGTTATATCCGGCCTGGACCCAGTTGGCGATGGAATCCACTACCTTTTGAGAGGCCACCCCATACTTAACAGCCATGTCCTGGGCAGCATTTTTGGCCTCATCCAGTTTCTTGGGCTGATCCCCCAGGACCTTCTCCAGATCCTTGAGGGAAGATTCAAAGGTGGCAAACTCACCGTAAGCAGCGGCCATCCCCTGGGCCAGCTTGCCGGACAGCACAGCGCTCAGGCCCGCAAGCGCCGCAGAGGCGGCGCCGGCAGCGGCCACAACGCCGCCAGCAACACCCGCGCCCCCGAGCACGCCATGAAACTTCCGGGCCGTTTGCGTAGCCATCCGGAACTGGCGGCTGAGGCGATCCTCGCCGTTGAGAATGACGTCCACGGTGCGCTTCAGGTCAGCCATTTATTTATGCTCCTGCCGCTGCCTGCGTTGCTCGAAGTAATCGGCCCACAGCTCCATCTCCATATCCGTCAGGTATCCCTCCGGGAACAGATCCGGCCTCAGCTCGAAGAGGCATCTTCCTTGTCTGTCTCCGAGGGCGAGGCTGGTTTGAACTCCTGGGTCTTCCCAGAGCCTTTTTTTTTGACCGGATACGCCCCCTTGCCGGACAGTTCCATGATCTTGTTGGTAAGCTGATAGAACTCGACAGGATAGCGCTCGGCCAGCTTGACCGCCGCCTCATGGTCCAGCTCCGGGTCCACAGCGCCCATTTTCAGATGCTCGTGTCGCTTAGCGAGGCTATCGGGGACTTCCTCTCCGGGAGTGAGCCCCATCATTCTCTGAATGGCCTGTATCTGATCCTGCACATTGCTGGAGCTCATGGCCTCCATGATGCGCGTCCATGCCGTGTTCCGCTCGGAAGCCTCATTCGCCACGGCCATTTCCCGGCCGGACAGGCCCCGCACGATGAACACGGGCTCGTCTTCCTCCTCGAACCACTCGGCCAGCCCCTCGACCCGGACCTCCTCGGACCGGGTCGAGAACTCCGACTTTTTGAAGCTCTTCACATCAAAGGCCATCAGCTAGCTTCCTCCTGGGCTGGCTCCATCGCGCTAATTGTTATCTCAGCGTTATTGTTGTTCCCCGCAGGCCAGGTCCGGGCGATCCCTAGCTTGCCCTGGCAGAGGATATGGGGGAGCTTGTTCCGATCCGGATAGAACCGGAACCAAATGAACTGATTTTTACGCTTTACAAGATCGTCGGTTACGCCGTTATTGAGGCGCGTGGTGAATGATCCCTGATTGAGCGAGGTGGAGATGGAGGCCAGGGTCCCACCGTAGACCTGCTCGGAGTTGACGCTGTGACTGTTCTCCGGCGCGGTGAAGTCGCTGGAGTAGGGCTGAACCTTGAAGCTCGGCTCCCACCAGGAAGCATGGATCGCCTTGGTCTTCTTGGTGGACCCGTCATCATCGGAATGGATGGTGGGCAGGGCGGAATTGAACTCCACCTCGCCGCCATACATGTACTCTTCCCAGGTAGGGACGTCGTAGTATTCGATATGCGTCCCCGGCTTCTGCTTGATCTGATCCTTGGTCAGAGGCGCGGCAGCGGAGGAGGTCATGCGGACCTGGGCGATCTCGATGGAGTCCGTGGGAATCCAGGGCGGACCGCCACCAGCGCCGCGCTCCTCACTGAAAGTCTGATCCGACCCCTCGGAGCCCTCCACCACGACGAGAGACGCCGAGGGATCGAGAGTCACCGAATCAATCTTCGCGACGTCACTGGTGGGCCTGGTCACGGTCAGCTCTTGGCTCGACACGGATTCCTTAACCCCGGCGAGATAGGCCGTGAGCGCAGCAATCGCCACGGTATCGTCCGATTCTCCGGGCGTGGCATCTCCCCCAGTAATCACACCATTCGGACGCACTTCGGGCTCGTATCCGGATCGCCCGGACCATAGATCCGAGCCTGAAGTGAAGACCTTGTTGTCCCCGTCATTCGTGAGCGCCTGGAAGTCGAAGAAATCTCCCTCAACCTCGTATTCCAGGCGAGCGTTTTCAGCAGTGTTGGTCTGTGCCATGGTTCATTCCTCCGAAGAGTTATGGTTGACTGTATGGATCGCCAATGGTGATGGCGTAGACGACCTCAAAGTTGGCCTGGACCCAGAGGACCTGATCCTCCGGGGCCGGATAATCGGAGATCCCGCCGCCAGTATATGCGAGATCCTCGACGATGTTGATATCGTCGCGCCCGCCCACGACCGCCCGGATAAGATCGCCCAGAATCTCCTCGCCGAGAATCGAAGCGTTGTAAGAGACGATGTTCCCGTCATTGTCTTTTGTCCACAACGAATGGATCGCGGCAACCTCAACGGGCATTGTGAGGATTTGTGCGCCCATATCTCGCTCGGCCGCATCCTGGCCCGGAAAAATAAACGAGAGCGCCCCTGTAGACTCCATATCGGCGTTCACAAGGCCACGATACACCGCGTTGCCCACGTTGGTATTGTATCCGTTTACGGTGGTGACATACTCGACCAATCCCTTGAGCGCCTGGATCACTTGTTCCCTGATCGTGTCGGCCATTATTTCGCCCTCTGTCGTGCCAAGATTTTATCGACCTGCCGGGACAGTTCTTTGTTCATGCGCTGCCGGCTCGACTCCTCGACCTGCTCCATCACTCTGGGATCCGCGATGATGTCCTGAATACGCGGCCCCACCAAAGATTGAATCGGGAACCGATACCGCCAAGGTAACGCGCTATAAGCCATCCAGGACTTGCGCTTTTTCGTCCCGATCTTTTGCGATCCCTCGCCGTCCTTCTTTCGCCAAAAGGCGAGCTTGTTGCCGCCAATAACCGCGAAGAAGGCGCCCTGGATTTTCCGGGGGCGCTCGCCCTTGAATACAGTTACTTTAAGGCCGCTTTTAAGTTGCGTTGACTTAAATTCAGCGTAATTCACCGGCCTGCCTGTCGTGGAAACGATGCCGGAGAAATCGGACAGGGAGGCCTTCTTCGCTATTTCAATATCCTTCCTGATCCGCTTCTGCTTGAGGGTCAAAACCTCCGCGGCCTTCTTGGTCATATCGGTCCGTACGCCGGTCAGCGTCTTGTTGACCGCGCCCCGGAGAGCTTTTGGCGCCCCGTCCTGGATGCCCCGCAGGGTCCACTGGACGCGCCGCAGGTCCCCGCTGTCCACTTGTATTCTAATTCCTCTACGCGCCATAATTACGCCGTGGCAACGCCCGAATGCAAGAACACGGTCCAGACATAACCATCGCCCGTAGGTTGATCCGCGATGTAGTAGACCTTACCATCATACTCGATCCGATCGCCCTGCTGAACGCGGGAGCCGACCTCGCTCTCCAAAAGATACACCTCGATCCCGGAGACGTCCAGATCGCTGTATTGAGTATTCGAGCGGTTGCGCTGCGAGAGACGCAGGCGACAGGACACGGAGCTGCCCCCCTGGGGATAGTAGGTTGCGTTGGGCTCCTCTCCCACGAACACGTCGAAGAGGATTTCAGCGGCGCCTTTCCTGATCCCGGTCATTTTTTGCCCCGCCCGAAGGCTTTGCCGAGCTTATCCACCAAGCCCTCCGGCATTTGCCCGGCCGCTGTCATTTTGTCCATGCTTCGCCGGGTCGTGTAGGAGCGAAACGCCGTGGCGAAGGCGAGGAAAACGACTCCGGCCAGATAGGAGAGCCCTTGAGCGGCAAGATCCGCGTTCGTCTCGGGGATTTCATACGGGAGCGCAAGGACAATTCCGATGGCGACAGTGAACAAGACAACAAAGGCGGCCATGAGCCACATAGTCATGCGGACCACTTTCGGCCGGGTGTGCCGGACGTAGGGATCATCGCTCTTCATTTCCTTTGCGGAAAACTCGCGAGCGCCCTGGACGTCCTGGGCCTGATACTCACGCATCTGCTCCTTATGATCCTTTCGGATCTGCTCGAGCTGTGCTTTGTGATCTAGCTCAATCTTTTTGAGCTTGGCCGCAGCCTCCGGGTCCTGAGCGATAGCCTCGGAGATGGCATCCGGATCATCACTGCTCACCCCGAATGCGCTCGCCAGAGCATCCACCGCTGGGCCGGACCCCGGAAACGGGAGCGCCTCGCCCAGAACGTCCGCCCCTATTCCCGCAATTTTCTTACCGAGTGCTCCCCAATCCATCGCCTACTCCCTGGGTTTTATAATTCCGGCGATTCTGCGCCGAATATCCTTGACCCTGGATATCGTCCATCCGTAGAGATCGTCCGCCCGACTCTCCAGATTTTCCGCTTGTTTATCTAGGAGGAGAAGTTGGTCCCGCGTCCACTTCCGGAGCTTGTCGTCCGTCTGCTCCCATGCCTTCAAAACATCGTTGAGATCCTGGGCCGCCTGGATGCTGATAGATCGCGCCTTCTCACTGGCATCCTTCCTGAGAAGGAGGATCGCGACCCCGAGAAGGCCCACAGCTAGAACAATGATAATCCACGCCCATACCGGCATAGCGTCCTCCTTTATTGTTTGACCAGCTTGAGGGCCTGTTGGTGCATCTCCGACAACCGGCGCATCCAGCCCAGACCAAAGTCATTCCAGACGGAAAGATCCGTGTAGTAAATCGCCCGGTGGGCCACATACTCCCAGATCACGGTTCTAGGATCTTTGCGCTCCACAGCGGCCTTTGTCTTTGGTCCCCATATTCCATCCGGGTTAGACCCCACGGACTCTTGCAGGAAGCGCACAGAGGAGCGCACACCGCAATTCACGGCCCCATCGAACACGATCAGATCAATGCCTGCTGGCATCTCGTCGCATCCGGCCGGGGTCCAGTAGTCCCGCCTGTAAATCTTGCGGGCCTTGTCCTTAGTCAGCTTGGAAATATTCAGCTTGGGATAAGCTCGCTTGCTAATCCCGAACTTCGTTTCTCCTCCGGGGTCGTTCGGGTCGTCTACGTAGCCACCCTCCCATTCCAAAACGGCCCGCATCGCTGGTTCAAAACTGTTATTCATGCTCGTATGCCTCCTGGCAGGTGATGCACCGTGTGCATCCCTGCACGGCCTGCCTGCGTTTTTCCGGGATCCGGCCTCCACAGTCCTCGCAGCACTCCAGCGATGGACCGTTAGGCCTGGACGCAGCCACGCGATCCAGGGAATGCTGAAGATACTTTGCTTGCCGCTGCTGAGCTTGGTCGATCTGATCCGCCATGGGTTTACTCCTAGCCGTCCGTCTCGCGCTTATGTCTTTCCCCCGGATGATCTCCAGAGGTATAAGGCTGGCACTTTTCTTCTTCCGGAGACACCTGGGGGTCCGACTTTCGCCGCCGGAAGCCCACAATACCAGGATCGGCAACCTTGGGAGGACGAGGAGACGCCAGCTCGAGCTGGCGCTCTACAGCCGCGATGCGCTGGCCGCGCTTGCTGCACCGCTTCTCTCGCTCGTCCAGCTTTTCGTGGATCCTGGTTAGCCCCTTGTCTATGTGCTCGCCTATCTCTTTGCGAATCTTGTCCAAGCGCTCTTCCAAAGCATGCAGGTCTTCTCGGGTGGCTACTGTATAGTTGACATCGTTGTCCGGCCCGCCCCTCTCCGCGCTTAGAAAGCGCATGACAATAGCGAATATGCCGACCAGGGATATCAGCGTGCCGACAATGGTAAGAGACGTGCCCAGTTCCATTTAGCCCTCTATTGCGCTTTTTTGGTCCGGCCTCCTCATAAAGCCGGGCGCCTTCGCCCGGCTTACAGAGAGGGCTCAGTCACCTGGACTATGTAGTTTTGTTGCCCTTGACCAGAATTCCCGGCCGATAGCACAGCGGCAAGGGATTGCTCTGAGTGTGGATATCCACGCCCCGGTTGTGCTTGCGAGGCGTCTGCTTGGCGTAGAACAGACGTCCACGGGTATTGACCGCCTCCATAAAGTCCGCGGGGGCGGCGACAGTGCCGAAGCTGTTTTGGGTCCCGGTGGGGAAGAAATGGGCATCGTCGGTACCGATGAAGTCCCGAGTGGAACCATCAGGAGCGCTTGCCTTGCCCCGGTACTCCTCGAAGGTGATTCCGCCGTAGCTGAAATTCTTCCGCACGTCCTCGCGGAGCTCATTGCTCGCCTGCATCTTGAACGCCTCTATAACCTCGGGATGGGAAGTGAGCGAGTCCATGAAGTTCTGCCCGCACAGGCAATGGACCCCGTTCATTGTCTCGCCCTTCAGGTTGTCCTCGATGATCCGCTTGACGGTGAAACACTTGCCGCGAACATCGGTGGCATCCGTGCCCAGCTCAAAGTTCACGGTTTCCTGGGTGAGCCCGAATTCGTTGAACAGATCATAGAGGACGCTGCCATCGGCATCCAGGATCACGCCTTTGAGGGCGCCCACGCGGAGATGCTCCAGCGTAATCGCATGCTTGTTCTTGAGCGTCTGCAGCTTATCGTTCAGGATACGGTTCAGCTCGACAAGCATGTCCTCGGAACCAAAGGCCCGAAGACCCTGGTAATCCTGGGGATGGAGCACATCGTCCAGAGGCAGATGCGGAGCATGGAAGGAGCGCACCTTCCGCTTGCCGCTCTGGGAGGGCGTGCCCGCGGAGCCCACGGGTTGCGAGGGGATAAGGGTCAAGACCCCCTCGAATTCCTCGACCACAATGTTGCGGGTAGTTATGCCCTGGACGGGCATAAGGCCCATTTCCCGCACCCTGCCATAGTTATTCGGCAGGAGATTGATCGCTCGGGTGAGCGAGTAGACGTTAAAAGCATCCTGTTCGAATGGATTGGTCAGCATTCCGTTTTACCTCCTACAGTTTAGCCGTCCACTAGACGGCATCGCGTGTCACGATTCCTTTGGCCCGCAGCTCCTCCAGGGCCTGTTCCTTGTTGGCTTCGGAGATACCATCGGGCCAATCCAAGCCGTCCGTCTGGAGTACGGCCTCTTTCACCAAAGCCACACCATCTACGGCTGCGCTCGACGCATCGTAGGCCCCCAGGGCGATCCCGTGGGCCTCATGGGCGCCGTTGACCGCCGTGGTATCCAGGGGGGCGAGCTCGCCGGAGCTGTCGCCTACGGTGACGGTGTACTGGTCGGTGTCCGCCACACTGCCGGAGTCGATGTTCAGGTGATCACCGGTATAGGGGATGGCCGAGAAATCATCGACATGGTAGCCGTCCGGATCGACCATGTAACCGGTATCCGCCCCCGTCCCGACGATGGTGTAGTCACCCTTCTTGGCCTTGGGGCCGAGGGAGACGTCGCCGGAGGACAGGTTCGTGCCGCTATCCTGGGTGAAGTTGGTTTTGGCCTTGTAGTCCTTCCCGAGCACCTGGCCGATGGTAAACTCATTCCCGGACTGAAAAACGCCGTTCTCACGGCTCATCCGGTTTTCCTGCTCGTAAAGCAGGACATCCTCAATCTTTTTGGGTTCGGTCTGAACTGCCATTGCCGTTCCTCCTGTCGATTATGATTCACTGATTTTTTGGCGGGGATCTGCCTCCCCCCTCGCCTTTAATCCTGACCGCCCCCGCGGGCCTTAGCGTCATCTTCCAAGGAGGAAGCCCCGGTGCCCGACGCATCGGCGCGGACGCCGTGCCCGTGGGCGCTTTCCAGGCCCTCAAGGACCTGATCCCGCGAGGATTTACCGCCGCCGGATCCGCCGGAAGGAGTACCCAGGAGGCCTTGCGCCTGCTTGAGCTGCTCAGCGGTGAGCCCGGAATCAGCGGCCTGCTTCACCTTGTCCTTGGCCTCGGTTCCCAGGAGGGCTTCTACTAGGCCCAGGGCATGATCCTGACCCTCTTGGCTGCCTTCCTGCTTGCCCTCCTGCTTACCTTCCTCCCTGGACTTGCCAGCGATCTCTTCCGCGACCTGTGGATAATTGGTTTTGACGTTCTCAGCCGTGATATCCATGTTGGCTTCTCCTGTGGTGTTTTGCGTTGACAATTCTTCGATCAAGCCTTCCAGGTTGCCGATCCTATCGGCAAGCCCAAGATTGATCGCCCTTTCAGCGATGGCCACATCGCCCTGGAGCGAGACGACTGCATCTCGCGTCATGCCACGATACTGCATGACCGCCCCAATGAATACTTCGGAGAGCGCATCAATACGCTCCTGGAGCTGCCGCAAACCTTCGTCCGTGCGCGGATCGGGGCGTTTGCGCGGACTCTGGCTGCTCACGATCTCGATTGAATCCTCGTCGTCGTCCCGGACCATAATGCCCATTATCGCCCCGATGGAGCCGATAAGGGCCGTATCCGTCGCCACAACCTCAGAGGCAGCGGAGGCGATCCAATACGCCGCCGAGGCTCCGACATCCCCGACATAAGCCACGGTGCGCTTTTTCTGCTTGCCCTTCGAGATAAGCTGCGACAATTCGCTGACGCCACCAAGCTGTCCGCCGGGAGAGTCGATCCAGAGAACGACCTTATTGATCTCCGGATTGTCCAGTGCGGCCCGGTACTCCTGCGCCACCGTCTCCGTGGCTGGAAGCCCGAAGATCATGGTGAGGATGTTGTTGTAATGGAACATGGGGCCGATCACTTCGATAACCGCCACATCTCCGCGCACGCTGGTCAGCGTAGATCCTTGAGGACGCTTCCCCTCCTGCGTGAGCAGGCCCCGGTAGGCGGATTCCGCCTTGGCCCGGACGCTCGCCATACCCTCATTCGTTATGGCCCAAGAGCCCCGCAGGAGCCCGGCGACACTCACCCCCTCGGTAGAGCGGATATTCCCTTCTTCATCTGCAGCCGGCTCGAACCTCAAGCCATCGTGATCCTTACAATGGGACCGGGCCTCGGACTCGCTCCAATCATCTGTAGGATAACGATATGACTGATCCACTTGGACCCCATCGCTTTTCCGCTTGGCATACACGACATGATAGCTCTTGCCCTCATGGGTCCGCTCGTTATTCGCTCGCCGGAAAGAGCCATCCTGGCAATCCCCCGGATTGACCAGGCGACATGCGTGTTCTCCCGGATAAGGCATGATTCACCTCACTGTTTCTTTTCGCCAAACTGGAGACCGAGTTCTGAAATCCTGTCCCGCTCGCGCTTGATCTGATCCAGATGGGCCTCCCAATCGTTCCCGCGCTCTTGGACCACCTCGCTCCAGGTCTTTGTTCCTTCGCGGAGCGCCTTCACATCGGCCTGAGTCTCCTTCACCGGATCAACATGCCCGCGCTTCGGAGGTATCCAGATAGCTTCGGTCAAGGCATCGTAATACTCGTAAAAGTCGATATCCCTGGGAAGTTCCAGCTCCCCGCGTAGCCAGGCTTCCTCCAAAACCATTCCCCAGGTGGGCTGGAGGAAGCTCATAATGAAATGATTGCGGATGGAGCGAAACGTCTTGTCCGCTTCGAGCAGGGCGGCGCGGGCGGAGGAGTAATTCGTTTCTGTAAAATCCTTAGTCACGATCTCGTAGGGCATCCCGACACTCGCGCCCTCGCTCTTGAGCATCCGCTTGGTGAACTCCCCGAAGGTGGAGGACGGCTTCTGCGAGGACAGGACGTGCGGCTTCTCGCCCTCGTTTCCATACATAACCTGACCGGGCGGGACCTCGTTGTAATAGGTCTTATCCCCTTCCTCGTCCGTGCCTTCGGTCCCGTAATAATCGGCCGCATCATGGGCCTTGTCCGTCTCGATCCAAACCGGAAACGCCGAGGAGACAATGGTCCCGATCAGCTCATAGTCGAGGTAATCGGACATATCACGGAACAGTTTCATGGCCGGGGCCAAAATACTCGTCCCCCGGATTTGCTCGTCCTCCTTCTGGACAAAACCATGGAGCATTCCCGGCCGGTAGGGATGGAGCCAAGCACGATACTTCCGGAAATAGCTAGGGCCGAGCATTTCGGTCCCGGTCGAACCAGAAGGCATATCCGTTCCGCGGGGGGGATCGTAAACAAAGTAGCGGCGCGGCCGCCCCAGGGAGTCAAGCTGGATGCCGTCTCGAATGCTGTCCTGGACTGAGAAATCAAGAGGAGAAGTCACCCGCATGGGACTGATGCTTTGCAAGGCGAGGCCGAGAGGACGCCGAGTCCCCTGGAGCATGATTGGAATACGAAAATACTCCCCGTTGGTGAGCAGGGAGCGGACGGTCAAATCTTGAATTTGAGCGAAGGTCATGTGCTCGCGGGCATCGGCGAATTTACACCACCGCCGGTAGACCCATTCAGCCTGCTGCTGGAAACGCTTGATCTCTTCATCAGTCCAGCCCAGGACCTCCTGCTTGGGGCGACTTTGGGGCTCAATCCCCGTACCGACTATGTTGGTTGCCATCGAGTTGATAACGGACGCCGCGTGCGCGTCATTCGCTACCAAATCCTGCGCCCGAGCGGACGACCTGCCCCGATGCTCTCCCTCTTCACGGCGGGAAAGGAATTGCGGAATCCAGTTGCTCACCGGGCCTCGGTTGCTCCCGGCGGTCGAACGGATGGAGGGGAGCATGTTCCAGGCGGCCCGCGCCTGGACGCGCTGCAATCCGCGAGAGGGGGCGAAGTAGGCCACCGCCTTGTCGAAGAGATTCGGCTTGACGTTCATCGCTTAGGCCGCCCCCTTAGAGTTCTCGGTCCGGGAACATTTTGCAGATCCTCTTTTTCATGGGCCAACCAACTGAGCGTCTTGCGTATCTCAGGCAAATCAGCCGTAGTGAGGCTTTCACCATCGGGCATGGTATATTGTTGCCCCTTGGAGATCATCTTGAGCGCTTCCCGGTAGAGGGCAAGCTGCTCGTCTACCTGCTCGACGGTTTCAAAAACAGTAGACATGATTTAACTCCTATCACGCCGTTATAGTTGCCGCAACCTATAGATCCCTCGCGTGGCACACTTGGCACAAACTCACCCTTCATCTTTCTTCCCGTAGACCCGTTCGTAGTAATCGCAAACATCGCTTTCATCGAGGCGATACCCATACACAGGGCCGATCTTCGCCACGGGAAGTTCCCCCATAGCGATTAAACGATACACACTCCGCGGGGAGATGCTGAGACGGGAGGCGGCCTGTTTCACATCCAGCATTCTTCCCGGAACCATCTCCTGGGGAAAGGTATCCTCCGGCGGATTTTCTTGATCTTCCGCCTCCGGGGGCGCTTTTTGCTCCTCTACCTCCGGGGGAGCATCTTGGACGGCATTTTCCGGGGGAGATGGAGATGAGGAGGACGCTTGCCCTTTCTTGCCCTGAGTCTGCTCCTTATACTTCGCCATGATCTACCTCCTGAACCATGAGGGCTTACCTGTCGATTGAGGCCCTCCCCGCCCTTTTGGGGACGGGGCCTTCTTCTTCGTCTTGTCCCCAGATCCCCCACGGGGCGGCCGACGGAGAAGCTGCAGTCCTCCTCCGGGCCACTGAGGATCTACGGCCGCATGATTGTATATTTCGCAGTCGAGCAGGTGGTTTTCCCGCCCGACCTGGACCCATTGCGCCCGGCCCTTGTTGTCCACGCGCTTCTCCTCGCTTCGGATCTGCCGGGCGTAGTCCTCGCCTACTTCCGCATGCAGAAAGGCCGCCTGGACGGGATCGCCCTCACGCGCCCGACTGAGGCGATGGTGAAACGTCTCCTTGAGTTCGTCCGTATCCAGATTCACGATCTGGAGACCCTCGGGGATCCGCTTACCGCTCGGGGTCCGATCAAGGACCTGACTCGGGCGCACCTTCTCGACCATCTTATGGCTCGCGCCCTGGACGCCCCAGACACGACACCCGCGCCCGCGCCCGTTCTTCCGGAGCCACCAATAGGCCTCCTCGGTCATGCTTACTCCGGATTCGGCCATACCGCCGCCGATATCCAAAGCAGCCCGCCAGATCGACATGGGTTGCCCGCTACCCTCGACGGGATAAGCGGACTCAAAGAGCAGGTGCTCCAGATCCTCCCAGGCCGGGAGGAACCCGTAATGGATAAGCCAGGAAGTAAAATCCTTCGACCATGCGCGAACTGTGAACCAAAATCCAACCTTCTGCTGGTCTACACCCGCCACCAGGGCCACGGCGTCCTCGGGGACGGTCTGAGGCGAAAGCTCGGTCCGGGCCTCCAGGATATCGGACTCCTTGGCGCTCAAGGTGACATTCGCCCAAGGCTGGCCGAGCTTGAGATTCACAAAGGCCATCATCGCGTCACGATCCCCGGAATGGACCGCATCGCTCCACTCTTTCGCCAGGGCCGCGAAAGACGACCACGGACTATACAAGGCGTTGATATGATAGCCTCGAATATCCGATTCGGGATTATGCGGGCGCCACTCTCCCCGTGCAATGATCTCGTTTCGCTCACGCTCCCGGATTGTCCCCTCGCAATAAGGGCAAACGAGGGTGGCCGTCTTGGGGCGGCTCTTCTCCCACTGGACGTTCTTCCATTCCAGGGTATGAAAGACCTCGCAATGAGGACACGGGACATAGAAATACCGTTGATCCGAAAGGTAGAACCAGGACTCGATATTGCTCTCGCCCTGAATGGTGGGAGTAGAGACTAGGCCGATTTTGCGATTATAGAAGTTTTCGGATCGCTGGATAGCGATACGGATAGGATCGCCCTCTCGGGTAGTACCGTAGCGATCCACCTCGTCCAGGAGGACGATGCGAATAGGGCGAGTGGCAAGTCCGGCGGGAGCATAGGAGGAAGCAAAGGCCAGGAAGCCTCCAGGGAAGTGCTTGACGTCGAGGGTATTAGAAGTTTTGCGGCCGTTCCCCCGGCTCTCGTTCACCTCCTCGAGCTTGCCCTTGAGGGCCGGGGACTGATTGAAGACGGGTGTCACGCGCTCCTTGGAAAAGGCGTTCATCATCAGCTCGTTAGGCTGGACAACGAGGATCGGGGACGGTTCATGATCCGCATAATAGCCGATCACGTTCAAGAATTGCTCGGTTTTGCCCACCTGGGAGGACATCATGCAGACCACCGTCTCGACGTAGACGTCCGCAAATGCATCCATAGGCTCGACTAGATAGGGGACGCGATCATTGCGCCACCGTCCGGGCTCCGGGCTCGTCCCCTTGGGGATAACCCGGCTTTGCTCAGCCCACTCGGACACCGTTAGACGGACCTTGGGCTGGAGAAGGGATTGAACAACGTCAGACCAGATGGCGCTCACTTCTTATCGTCTCCCTGCATGGTGTTGAGCTTTTGCATCTCTTCCTGAATAGCCTGCTTGATCTCGTTCACGCCGTCCTCGATGATCTGCTGCACTTCCGGGAGAGAATCGCGCTGTATGAGCTTAGGGGCGAGACGAGAGGGGAGAGAGTCAAGGACGGACACCAAGGCCCCGATCACTTGCTCGGCCTCGCCGCGCACCTCGCTGACCGGGACATATTGGCCCTTGCGAATGTAGTAATCCAGCTCTTTGAGCAGGCTGTTGAACGCCTTTTCCTTGGCGCGGGACTTGTTGAATACCCGTTGGGCCTCCTGCACGGCAGGATCGGAGAACTCTGACGCCTGGGGGACCGTATCATCCGGGACGCCCTGATCCCCATTCCCGGATGAAGCCTTATCGTGGCCGTTCTTGGCGCCGCTTTTCTGGCGCCGGTTCCACTCACGGGTCCCCTCACGGCCTACCTCCCCCAATGCCTGAAATTCAGCATACGCCTTCTTTTCGTCAAGTTTACCCTTGCCCGACGTTGACAGTTTGCCTTTTTTGACAAGCTGATTGATGTATTGGCGAGAATGACCCACCTGTCGAGCGAATTCAGCTTGGGATAATGCCATGTAAACCTTTACGTTGGAATCAAAAAAATCGCTATTGATTGCGGCCGACTTGACCCGTATTCGAGAGGGCCTGGCGAAGGACCCGTTATGCCTCGCTCTCGCAATAGGCGATGAGCACGTCGAGGACTTCTTTCTGGCCGGTGGCGATCACCGCCTTGTTGCCCTGGGCTTGGAGCCACTCCTGCCACTCGATTTGTTCGGCGCTGGCTTTGCCGCCTTCGGCCTTCACCTCGATGTAGAGCGCATGGTAGCCCCCCTTCGGGACTGGCAGGCAGAAATCGGGGACGCCGCGCTTTACGCCTTCGGCCTTGAGCCGGACGCCGACACGCACATCCCGATCCCCGCCGTTGGGAATAGCGAACAACCCGGCCAATTCTGGGTAGGCATAGACCAGCCCCTCGTTGACCTCTTTGACTACGGCGCGGACCACCGCACCCTCCTTGTCTTCTGGAGCGCGACGATCCGCGGGGAGATCGTTCACTCCCAGGACTTCGTTCGCCCTTTTCTCTCCCAAGAGGGTTTTCAGCTCTTGCACGCTCATTCCCATTTCAGACCCCGTGTGTTTGTTTGCGAGGGCCGCCCGACCCCCAGGCGGGGGAAAGGGGCCGGGAAGGCTCTCAGCTTGCCTGACGGCGCTCTATGGATACAAAAGAAACACCCCCTCCCCCTATGGAACGATCTGCGCGATCTCACGCGCTACGGCGTGGAGATGCTTATAGCCAAAGCTCGGCCGATACCGGCCATGCCATCCCGAGAACTCATCCAGGTCCATTTCGCTGGTATGCATACCTCCCGGAGGGTTGCGATATTCCGGATAGGGCTCGAGACGAAAAAGCCATCCCCCCATGTGCAGGATGTATTCCGCTTCCTCCATAAAGCGAATATCGCCTAGAATAAGGGAGTTGGGACGGTTTACCGTGATCCACGAATTCATCTTCTTGACCCAATGGTGCGGATCCTGCTTTCGGCAAACATCGGTCCCCCACCACTGGAGAATATGCCGGACCCTCATGCTCCCCAGGGGAAGATCCGAATGAAATATCACCCGCTCTTTCCCCTCCGCGCTGTAGGCCCATTCCAGAGGAAAACCGAACCGCTCGGAGCAATCTTCCTTGACTGCATCCCCAAAGTCACGCCACGCTTGCGCCTTCCCCATACGGTAGAGGGTTTCGGAAATAGTGCTCTTGCCTGTGCCGATCTTGCCAGAGATCCCGATAACAATAAACATCGTCCCCTCCTTTTCAAATATCCTCGAGAGCAGACACAAGCGTCTGCGCGGCCCTTTCGCCCGCATCCATGCTATCCTCGGCCGTCAGTTCAGGGTCCATGCTTTCATAGAGCTTCTGCAGCGCCCCGAGCATATGCGCCCAGAGGTGTTGCGTCTTACTCGACACTTTCGCGAATTTATCAAAGGTAGCGAGCAGGATCGCATTAACGTATTCCCGCCCATCGAGTTCTTCACCGGGCCACGCATCTATCACCGCCCGCTGAGCGGCCTGAACCTCCCGCTTGTAGCGCTCATATTCCTTCTTACTCTCGAATACGGGGCCGCCGTCCCTGTTCAGGAGGACGATCTCCCCCTTTATGCGCTGCGAGAGGTCGGACAGTTCCCAAAGGACTTGGCCGATCTCTACGTTATCCGGGTTGGCGTCCTTCTCCGCGTCAATGATTCCCTCGATAAGATCCAGGGCGATCAATTGCCTCCTTACCGCTCGCGAATAGCCCATGCCCCATCCCCTTTATATCAGTTTTTCACCTGCGAATACGTCTCGGCCTTGTTATACCGCTTATCCGGGGCCATCATCTCCAGGAAGTCCTCGCGGGAGAAGTCGGACAGCCGGAACACCTCCTCAACGCGCATGCCGAGCTGCTTGCCCACCTCATCAACGGTCTTGCCCTGATCGAGTAGACGCTTCACGATATCTTTCATAGGCCCGAGCTGATGCACACCCCTGGCCCGATTATGGGTGATCGTTCCATACATATCCCCGGCCTCTTCCTCATGCTGCACGACCACCACGGGGACCTTCCCCCCGAGCATGGAGTAAAGCGGCTCCTGGAAGGCCACGGTCCAGCGGTGGAACCCGTCGATGATGGTATAGTCGGGCCGGACCACGATGGGCAGGGTCCAGCCGTTGGTGAGGATGGACTGCTTCAAGAGCTCCAGGCTTTGCGAGTCCACCCGGTTCGGGTTGTAGTCATTGGCCCGGAGCTGCCCGTGATCTATCCAGTGCAGGCTCCGCAGAGGCGTATCAAGTTCTTGGCTCATCGCTTGGCTCCTACTTTTCCCGGCCTCGATCGGCCAGTTTGGAATACATGACCCGCAGGCTCCTTTGCTTCGGATCCCCGCCCACAAGAGCCCCGTATATCTCGCGCCACTCCCTATGCGTCGCAAGGTGGCCGAGCTTAAAGACGAGCTTCTTATAGGTCCGGGCCACCTTCTGACTGTTCTTGGTATTGAAGTGCGCGGGGATATCGGAGAGCATCGAGAGGACCTTGGCTCGATAGTCAGTATGATCCTCTTCCCCCTGCTCCCGCTTCTGCTTGCCCGCCCGGCGGAACATCTCAGTGTTCCAGTAAAGGGCCGCCAAGTAGGCGTTCGGCTCCCGCCGGGTGATGCGCTCCATGAGATCGGGATAGAACTCCTGGAGATTCACCAGGGACTTCGCCGTATCGACGGAGAAGAATTGGCTGATCCGAAGCTGCGGCCGACTGCACCCTATCTGCCAGAGGTAGAGATATTCCACCGGAAAATCGAGCCCGCGCTCCCGAATAAAGAGCCACACGTCATTGTCGGTCCAATCATAGATGGGCTTGACCATCCTATCGCCCTTGGATTTGGAGAAGGAGATGAGCCGCTGCATGGACTCCGTGACCCGTACGCCCACGACATTCGGATATCCCTTGGTCAGGCGCAGGAGAAACTCCTGATAAGAGTCCTTCACCGGGCGATGCAGGGGATGGTAGGTATAGGCCACGGAGGGCATGGGCCGCACCCACACATCCCGCTTGTGCCGATCCCAACAGATGAACGTCTCCTCCTCGGAGAGGAAGTTGAAGCAGTTGAAGTGCTTCACCTCCAAACAGAGCCACCAGAATTGCGCCCCCTGCATGAGGAACGTCTTCCTCCAGGAATCAACGATCCGCTCCACATCGGGGAAGATGGCCTCCTCGTCCACGAACATCACGATCAGTTGCCGGGGGTCGATACGCCCGGCCTGGATGAGCTCCAAAATGACCTGGGCAAGACAGATGCTGTCCTTGCCCCCGGAGAAGGAGACGAACACCGGGAGGCCATGCGCGAAGGCGTTTTCGACCCGCTTCTTCGCGGCGGAAACCACGTCATACTTCTTCGACTTCTGCCGGATTATCCGTCCCATACCCATTCTCCGCAGTGAGGGCATTGCACCTGACGGGCCGCCGGGGGCGCCTGCTCGGAGGGAGCAGAGGGCGGCGTGGGCATGGACTCCGTAAAGTCGCCGCCACCACCGCCCCCCGAGGGGGGATCGCTCGGGGCGCCATACCCTTCAATTCGGGCGTCGATGTCCTCATCGGAGGCAACGAGGTTGCTAATCGTCTCCTCATCGAATCCGGGGACGTCCGTATCCGGCATCTCGGAGAGGAACCGCACCACGGCGTCCGCATCGTCCACCCCCAGATCGAACATTCGGTTGTCCACGACCATGAGCTTTTTCTTTTCCGCCTCGGACAGACCCCGCTTCACGATAGCGTAGGCCTCACTCCACTTGAGGCGCTGCATGGCCGTGACCATCCCCGCGCCCACTAGGATCAGGCCATTTTCGTCCACGACAACAGGGCGAGTCTGCCCGAAGGTCTGCAGGCCCCGCGCCAGTTCTTCCATCTGCTTTTCGGGATGCTGCCGCACGTTACGTTCCGGGAAGGACAGGGATTCAATACTCACCTTTTCGTTCATGCTATTCCTCCATCTCGATCATTCCGTAGCAGTTAGGACACTGGATCCGGCGCCCATACGGTCCGCCATCATCACTACCGCCGCCGGGGGGCTCGCCCCCTCCCCCGGTAGAGGACGAGGAGGCCACTGATTGAGGCTCTCCGGACGCTGTGTCGTTTCCGGACGGCTCCCCCGGAGCGGAGGACGCGGACGGCTCCCCGAAGGGTTCATGGCCGCCCTGAGAGGCATTCTGGCCCGCTTCGCTACCTTCGGGGGCCTCCCCGTCCACCATCGCCTCCAGCATATCCATCTCAAAGCCGGGGATATCGTAGTCCGCGGACTCCCGGAGGATCTGCTCCAAAACCTCAAGCTGCGCATCGAAGTCCGTCGCCCCCAGGCTGGACATGCGGTTGTCGGAGAGCATGAGCTTGCGCTTCTGGGCCTCGGTGAGGCCCCGGTAAACGTAGACCTCGGCCTCGCTCCAATCCAAGCGGACCATCGCCATCACCATACCGTTGCCGATGAGGACCGTGTAGTTCTCGTCCACCACGGCGGGGCGAATCTGGCCGAACTGCTCCAGGGCGCGGGCCATCTCCTGCACCTGTTTCTCCGGATGGGAGCGGACGTTCTGCTCGGGATACCGCAGATCAGACAGCGGAACCGTGCTCGTTTCCATATAGCCACCTCCTTGCAGGGCTGAATTGTTCCGCAGCTCGCGGAATTACAGAGGAATCTATCGAATGGACCTCCCGGAACCCCTCATCCCAGGACTTGCAATGCTGCCTCGCGGGCCAGACGTGCGTCCCGCACTGATACCCCTTGGGCCAGGAATAAATAGGCGGGATCGAGGTGAAATAATAGAACATCGCGGCCAGGACATGACCGTGGTCCCAATCCGCGAGAGGGGAATACCGCAGGACACCCCGTGAGGAGTAATAGTTGCCCTTGCCCCCGATGTAATTGCCATCGGCCCGGCGTCTGCCCAGGATCAGCACATCGAGATCCTGGGCGAGGAAGTAGCGCTCCTGGGCTTTATGCTGGATCTTCTTGAACCAAAGGGCGGCGATCTTAGCATCGCGGGGAAAGAGCATCCCCGGATTCTTTTCAAGCCAGGGCAGATCAAGGCCGGATTCGAGGATGGTCAGATTGCGGGGGCCGTTCTCCTGCGCCCAGGAGAGGAACTCCGGGAACTCCAGCTCCTTCGCTGTAGCCATCAGGCAATCCGTGGCCCCGGCCGCCTCGCACACCACCTGGAGCGCAAGGCTATCCTTGCCCCCGGACCACGCGAAGGCCGCCCGTTTCCCCTGGCAAAAAGCCCGGATCTTCTCCGCGGTCTTCGCCACCATATCGTCCATCTGGGCGCGGGAGACGTATTTCTCGATATACCGGGCCAGGAACTCCCACCGTTCCTGCACCATAGATTGCTTCTTGGCTTTAGCGATTTGAGCAAGCATAGACCACGCTCCCGGAGATCAGGACAGTGAGCAGGGAACCCGCCACGATGAACGCGGTATGATCCCCGAAATTGCCGTATGCGAAAATAGGGAGGCCGATCAGGATTGACCCGATGATCCCGTAGAACATCGCCGGCTCGGAAATATCTTCATCGCGCCGGCTGAGAAGCGTCTGCACGGTAGGCAGTAGCGTCGAGGCCCGGAGGGTCCCGTAAAACAAGAACAGATACACGATTTCCATGCCGGGAATGCTTGCGATAAGCACGGCGGCGAGCGCCACCAGGAGCATACCGGCCCGCGCCACATGAACGGAACTCACATTCCAGCGCAGACGGTCCTCGATATCAGCCCCGGCCATAGACGACACCGCGCACAGGCAGGAATCCAGGGTGGAGATGAGCCCGCACAGGAGCATGAAGGCGAAGGGCAGGACCGTCCAGGCCGGGAGCACTTCCGCGACAGCCTGGAGGTTGATGGTCTGGGAGTCGCCGGTGGAAAGTCCCATACCGGCGGCCAGGAACCCGAGGAGGGAGAGCAACAGGGGGATAAGGCCAAAGATAAGCGCCCCTGCGATAAAGGCCCGCCGAACCACGCTCACCTGAGCGGCCTGGGCTCGTTGCCAGAAGGATTGGTCCCCGAAGGGACCGGAAAGAAGGCCGATGGTGGTTGCCAGCCCGAAGGAGAGAAAGACCTCCAGGCCGTAGGCATCAAACGGGTTGCCATAGTTGCCGGACACGCCGCCCAGACCATCGGCCACCACGGACAGACCGCCCCCGGCCGACACGGCCCAGGGGATAAAGATTCCGCCGACCAAAAAGATGATAAGGGCCTGGAGGTGGTCCGTGACCACTGAGGACTTGAGCCCCGCCCATAGCGAGTATGAGAGAGCAATGGCAGACATTGAGATGATGATGGGTAGAAAAGAAAGGCCGGTAATGTTGGAGAAGATAAGCCCGCCCGCCAAAAGCTGGACCGCAAAAGCGCAGATGGACAGGCCGATCATCTGGAAAAGATAAAGCCCTTGAACGCGCCCGCTATGAACGCGCCCCATGAACTCGGGGAGGGTGTAGCCATCGGGCATCCTGGCCCGGAGGCGGACGGCGAATTCCGAGAAGATGATCAGGCAAAGGACGTTAGGGACCACAAACCAGAGCAGTCCCACAATGCCCTTGTCGTAGGCCATCTGGGAGGAGACGAACAGGGCAGGAGCCCAGGTCCAGGTCGCGGCAATAGAGAATGCGGTTTGCCACATCCCGAGCTCCCGGTTCGCCACCAGGAATCCTTCTTTGCCCTGGACGCCCTTGGAGTAGAGCACAGATAACCCGAACATGATCCCGAAAAAAGCGATGAGCATGAGAATACCAGACATGAGACCTCCTTTACGTTGACAGAATACGAGCGTTCTGAAACCATACGTTTATACCCATCCTCCTTATGGCGTCGAGGCTCCATCCTTCTCGCCTCCGGCCCCCCGGACGTTCCGGGGGGCTTTTTTTGTTCAACCAATGGTAAACGCAAGAAAGCCAGTGTGTCCTCGCAACGTAAGCTCATGCCGAAGATCAATCTTGTGAGCTTTTGGCATTTCAATAAACGCGACAATCTCGCCTTTCCAGTAATACTCAATATCACGAACAGGGTACCCGATAGGGGGGAGAGACATACCTCCTCGTCCGGGAAAATGAATCGTATCGTATTTGCAAAATCCTTTCCCGCCCTTTGAGACAAGCGGAGAATCCGTCATCGGAGGATCGCCGCGATCCATGTTGCGAATCCTGCCTTTCAGTAGCAGTGTATGGACGTGACCGGTAAATACAGGCTTCATCATTACCCCCCTTCTTCCTCTTCATACGCTTCCACGGCCCCCGGCTCATCTATCGCTCCGAAAGCATTTTCCTTCCATTGTTCGCAATAACCATTTCCGGAAATGAACCGCTGAAAATTCGGACTCGCCCGCCGCAGGCAGACAGCTTCAACAGGTCCGCCTCCTTCCGCCTGGGCGAGCAAGGAACTCCAAAACCGACACGTTGCGCACTCTTTCACCGCGCTTGGCCGCATACCTTCACCCCCTTTGGTTTCATTGTTACAGCCCGGACGCGATCAAAAATGTTTAGAACAGGACCACGATCAGGACCGCGATCGCGTTATTCCTCCAGCGCCGCCACGGGCTCAGGCAGCTTGCTTCTCAGGAGGCTTTCTTCTTTCCGCACTCCACATACGTCGGTATGCAACATTGCTCTTATATTGCCCGCACGAATCCTTCCTCATCGGAATTGATTACGCCCCCCCAAGGCAGCTTTAGCTTCTTATCTTCCATCTGGAAGCGTTGTTCCAAGTCGTTCACCGTTTTGTAACCCTTGAATCCTCTGTTGTCTGGCATATTTTGATCCCATTCCAACATTTTGCTCCATAACTCAGGATAGTGTCGGCGCAGTTTTCGCAACTCAGATAATCGTTGAAGTGGGCAACAAAAACAGCTAACCCTGTTAAACACTTCATATAATCCACTCCAGTCAAAACCGTGTTTCATGCAGTAAGCAAGAGCTTGTTGCTCTGTTATGTTGTATTCTTGTAACGGAAACCGATAATTAAACTCTTTATCTTTAAGTTTTCGTTGTGCTTCATCAGCAGCGTATCCAATGCACTGCACTGGATTATCAACCTTGCGAACAAACTGTTTTATCTCCTTTGTTTTTTCCCTCGTGCACCACCTACGCAAAGGAGAAGGCCATCCAACGCCATGCCTGCCGCTTTGCTTTCCTTTATAAATTGTGTAGTTAAACATCCAATCGTAAAAACTTCGTTTAGGCTTTAATCTCACAAATTCAAATCCCACATAGTGCTCTAGCTTATCAATGTGATCCTGCATCTCTGGAAATTCCCACCCCGTATCAAACCACACAACGGAATGGATTGGCTCTCCGCGCTGCAACATCATCAGTAGCATTGCGGTAGAATCCTTTCCCCCGGAAAGGTTTACTACTTGATTCATCTCCATATATTCCATCTTTTCACCTCCTAGCCGGGCGGTCCGGCGTTATCCATTCCATCGCTTCTCGGCCAGTTCCAACCAGCCCTGCATTTCTTCGATGTCCTCATCCATCATTGCCCCTAGGCCCTTCTCTCTACACGCCTCGTTGGTTCCTCTGAGATCAAACAGCTCCCTTTTGAGCCAAGGGATGACCTCATTTTGGATGTAATTACGGGTGTAGCTATCTCCCGTATCACCGGTGCGGATCAGGCTTTTGATCTTCTCAAGACTCATTACCATA
>Ga0207414_1000270_pt1 | contig 24585 bp, 23 predicted proteins | sample PonA231FremontCA_2_FD_187269 | JGI IMG/M metagenome (GOLD analysis project Ga0207414, IMG submission 187269) | Marine sediment microbial community from Fremont, CA, USA - Pond A23 Sediment 1 (SPAdes) | ecosystem: Environmental > Aquatic > Marine > Unclassified | place: USA: Fremont, California...
CAACGTCCTCCTGCAGGTGCTCGACGACGGGCGCCTCACCGACAACCAGGGGCGCACGGTCGACTTCACGAACACGATCATCATCATGACCTCGAACATGGGCTCCGACGTGATCTCGGAGCGGATGGACGAGGTGGAGGGCGGGTACCTCTCGGAGCGCGAGCATCAGGAGCTGGAGGAAGAGGTCCTCAAGATGCTGCGCCGCCAGGTGAAGCCGGAGTTCCTGAACCGCATCGACGACATCGTGATGTTCCGCTCGCTCAGCCGCGAGCACATCCGCGAGATCGTCGAGATCCAGTTCCAGCGCGTCCAGCGCCTGGCCGCGAAGAACCACGACTTGACGCTGACGCTCAGCGACGACGCGAAGGACTGGCTCGCCGACCGCGGCTACGACCCGGCCTTCGGCGCCCGTCCGCTGAAGCGCGTGATGAAGCGGCACGTGGCGAACGGCCTCTCGCAGGCACTCCTCGACGGCACGATTGAGGACGGCGACACCGTCCGGATCGAGCTGGCCGAGGACGAAGAGGGACTGACGTTCGAGACCGTCTCGACCGCCACAGCGTCCGACGCGAGCACAAACGGGACGGCCACGGTGGGAGCGTAAGTCCTTTCGGGCCGCCGTTACTCCGAGAGTACTCGGTCGCTATGCTCTCAGCGCCGCGGCCGGCCGACCGCGATTTCGGAGCCTTGACACACGCCGTCGTCTTCCGACTGAGGTCGGGGGGCGGCGGCGTTTCGTGTTCGGGGAAACTCTGGGCGACGCCTTGAGTGCGATCAGACAGTGTTATGGCTCTCGCTCCGGACCATACTCTCAGCGCCCGCTTGCGGCGCATGGTCGACACGATCGTGGACGAGGTGGATCTCGTCCGGATCGTGCTGTTCAGCTCTCAGTCTGAAACTACTTCCTCACTTCGTTCGGGGCGCAGGCCCGAGGCGACGCCACCGACGCGTCCGATGTCGATCTCCTCATCGTCGTCGAGGAGCCATTTCAAAATGGTCGGGGGCGGATCGAGATGATGACGCGCCTCTGGCGTGTGCTCTCCGACATCCGGGGGCCGAAGGATCTGCTCATCTACAGCGAGGACGAGGTGTCGCGCTGGAGCGACCCCGCCAAAATAAAAATCCCGCCAACCCTGAGAATCAGGGGACGGGACTGGAAGAATCCGGAATGTCAGGCGTGGCGCCTGGCTGCCAGAGGGCAGTAGGCACTACTCCATCACGTGATCCACGATCTGCTCAAAGGCATCCGGGTCGTGGACGGCCAGGTCGGCGAGGACCTTGCGGTTCATGTCCAAGTCCGACTTGCGGTACTGGCCCATGAACTGCGAGTAGCTCACGTCGTGCTGGCGAGTCGCCGCGTTGATGCGAGTGATCCACAGTTGTCGGAACCGTCGCTTCTTCTGGCGACGATCGCGGTAGGCGTACTGTAGCCCCTTCTCAACGGCGTGCTTGGCCACCTTGTAGACCTTGCTTCGGCGGCCCCAGTAGCCCTTGGCCTTGTTCAGAATTTTCTTTCGTCGCCGACGGGTCGCCGGCTTATTCGTTGCGCGCGGCATGGCAACAGCAGGTTCGTTTCGTGAACAGGTACGAAGATACAACTTAAGCGGCGGGCTGAGCGGTCCCAATGCCACCCCGGCAAAGACTCCACAAACAACAGATGGAGGACCGGAAAAGGTCCTCCATCTCGGCAAATGGTTGCCCGACGATTATGTCGAGAGCATGCGCTTGATGCGCTGCCGATTCGCCTTGTCGTCGACGATCGTGCTCTGGCGCAGATGGCGCTTACGCTTCGAGTTCTTTTTGGTCAGCAGGTGCCCTTTGCCGGCCTTCTTGCGCATGATTTTGCCATTGCCGGTCTCCTTGAAGCGCTTCTTGGCACCGCTGTGTGATTTCATCTTAGGCATAATGGCACCACCTCCGAGAAATGTTGTTCGCAGAACAGACGGACGCCCCTGTATGGAGCGGGCGACGAGGCGTTCCTCACCGCACAGAGTCCACACAAACCCGTAGGAACGGGGTGCGATCGGGGGCTCCGAATGCTACTTGTTCTTGTGCGGAGCAAGGATCATCACCATGCGCCGGTTTTCCATCTGCGGCTGCTGGTCGATGCGGGCAATGTCTTGCAGCTCCTCAATCATGCGACGAAGCAGGTCCATCCCCTGGTCTTTGTAGACGATGTCGCGCCCCTTGAACTGGACGTACGCCTTCACCTTGTTGCCGTCCTCTAGGAATTCCCGGGCGTGGTCGACCTTGAAATTAAAGTCATGTTCCTCCGTGCGGGGCCGGAAGCGAAGCTCCTTCATCTCCATGGACTTCGACTTCTTCCGTCGCCGCTGCTCTTCCTTCTGCTTCTCGTAGCGGTACTTGCCGTAGTCGAGGACCTTACAGACGGGCGGATCGGCGTCCGGGGCAATCTCGACGAGATCGAGTTCGTGCTCGCGGGCGCGGTCAAGGGCTTCCTCCGTGGGCACAACGTCATGGTCGCCGTCGGGCTCGACCACGCGAACCTCGTCGGCACGAATTTCCTCGTTTACGCGAAGCTTGTCAACGTCAGCGATAGCTGGGTAAAGGGTCTTATTGTCAGAAAACTCGGAATGCGTGGAGGGCCGATCCGTGCGAACCAGAAGTCCGGCGGGATCGAATTCAGTGTCTACTACACACGCAGATCAACCTGTGAGGTTTCAGTGAAGGAATCCTGAAATGGACGGGCGGACGCGAAGTCTGAGAAGGGGGCTACTTGAGGGTTGGCTGGAACTCAGGGCCCGCTTGCTCGAGAAAGTCGTCGACCGGTACAGTGCCCTGGGGGCCGTCGGCGTGCGAGCGGACCGAGACGGTGCCGGCCTCTTCTTCGTCCCCCCCCACGACGAGCATGTACGGAATCTTCTGCGTCTCGGCGTTGCGAATCTTGTAGCCGACTGTCTCGTCGGACGTATCGATCTCGACGCGGATGTCTTCGGTGCGGAGCTGGGCGGCCACGTCCTCGGCGTAGTCGACGAAGTCGTCGCCGACCGGGATGATTTGCACCTGGGTCGGCGCGAGCCAGGTGGGGAAGTTGCCCCCGCAGTGTTCGATGAGCACGCCGATGAAGCGCTCCAGCGATCCGAACGGCGCGCGGTGAATCATCACCGGCCGCTTCCGTTCGTCGTGCTCGTCGACGTAGGTGAGTTCGAAGCGCTCCGGCAGATTGTAGTCGACCTGGATGGTGCCGAGCTGCCAGGCACGGCCCAGCGCGTCCTCCACCATGAAGTCGAGCTTCGGCCCGTAGAAGGCGGCCTCCCCCGGCTCCTCGTAGGCGTCGAGGTCGGTTTCGGCCACCGCCTCGCGGATGTCCTGCTCGGCCTGGTCCCAGAGGGCGTCGCGCCCCACGTACTTCTCGGTGTCCTCGGGATCGCGGAGGGAGATCTGAGCCTCGAACTCCTCGAAGTCGAGAGCATCGAGCACTTTCAGGGTGAGGTCGATGACCTCTTTGAACTCGGCTTTTACCTGTTCGGGGGTGCAGAAAATGTGGGCGTCGTCCTGCGTAAAGCCGCGCACCCGCGTCAGCCCCCCGAGCTCGCCGGTCTGCTCTTGTCGGTAGACGGTCCCGAATTCGGCCAGCCGCACCGGGAGGTCCCGGTACGAGTGGTGGTCGTTCTGGTAGATCTTGACGTGGTGCGGGCAGTTCATCGGCTTGAGGAGATAGCCCTCCTCCTCGCCCTCCTCGTTCTGCCCCGTCACCATCGGGGGGAACTGGTCCTCCTCGTAGTGCGGGTAGTGCCCGCTGGTGCGGTAGAGGTCGAGCCGCCCGATGTGGGGGGTGGTGACCGGCTTGTAGCCCTGCTTGATCTGCTCCTGCTGGAGCACCGTGCGCAGGGTCTCCCGCAGCGTGGTGCCCTTCGGCAGCCACATGGGTAGGCCGGGGCCCACCTGCTCGGTATCGAAGGTGAAGAGATCGAGCTCCTTGCCGAGCTTGCGGTGGTCCCGTTCTTTGGCCTTGCGCCGCCGCTCCAGAAACTGCTCTAACAGCTTCTGCTTTGGGAAGCTGATGCCGTAGATGCGGGTTAGTTGCGGGTTGCTCTCGTCCCCACGCCAGTACGCCCCAGCCACCGACAGCAGCTTCGGTGCCTTGATGCGACCGGTAGACGGAATGTGCGGGCCGCGGCAGAGGTCGGTGAAGTCGCCCTGCTCGTAGAAGGAGATTTCTCCCTCCTCCAGGTCCTCGATCAGCTCCAGCTTGTACGGATTGTCCTCGTCCTCGTAGAATCGGATCGCGTCCTCCTTCGACACCTCGTGCCGCTCGTATTCGGCGTCGCGACGGGCGAGCTCCAGCATCTTGTCCTCGATGGCCTCCAGCTCGTCGGCCGACAAGGTCTGGTCCCCCAGGTCCACGTCGTAGTAGAAGCCCTGGTCGATGGGCGGGCCGATGGTGAACTTGACGCCGGGATACAGCTCTTGGAGCGCCTCGGCCATGAGGTGGGCGGAGGAGTGCCAGAAGGTTTCCTTGCCCTCCTCGTCGTCCCACGTCAGAATCGCAATCTCGGCGTCCTCAGTGATGGGCCGATCCAGGTCGCGGACCTCGCCGTTCACCTTGATGGCCAGCGCGTCGCGGGCCAGGCCGGCGCCGATGCTCTCGGCAACCTCGCGGCCCGTTGTGCCCGCCGGGTGGGTCTGGGTCGAGCCGTCTGGGAGCGTGATGGTAATCTGCTTCTCGTCGATTTCGGCCATGGGCAGCGGGAGACCTTCGGGGAGGAGCGTGGGGCGGGCGGACCCGCCAACAGAAAAGCCGCCCCAGGACGCTTCCTGAGAGCGGCAGCAGTGGGTCCAAGTGGACTCGAACCACTGACCTCTACGATGTCAACGTAGCGCTCTAACCAGCTGAGCTATGGACCCGGGCACGAAGCCAACCGGCTTCGATCGGGACTACGCATCAATGTCTGCAATTCGGCCAAAGTTCCGTTTCGTGTCGATTCACCGAAACTTTGAGCTTAATTTCGGGGCTGTGAGGCCCCCAGGAATGAAGCGAGAACCCGGTTTTCTTTGGCGGCGGCGCTCGCTACGTTGAGTGGGCTCGTCCTTCCTGCATTGGTCCCGCAACGCTCGAATGCGAATCGAACGACAGAATTGCCACGACTGGGACGTCTCCCCCGATGAGGCGAAACAGATTCAGCGGCGGCTGGCGTCGGAGGTAGAGGAAACGCCCCTGCCGGATACGATCGACACCATCGCCGGGATAGACGTGAGCGTCCGCGACGATCTGGCACAGGCCGCCGTGGCGGTCCTGCGGTTGTCGGGCCTAAAGGTGGTAGATGAGGCGATTCATCGCTGCGAGGTGCCGTTCCCGTACGTGCCGGGTCTCCTCAGCTTCCGCGAGATGCCGGCTGTGCTTCCGGCGCTCGAACAAATCGACACCACGCCGGACGTGCTCGTGAGTGACAGCCATGGCCGCGCCCACCCGCGCCGCTTCGGGCTGGCCTGCCACATGGGCGTGCTGCTCGACGTGCCCACAATCGGCGTCGCCAAGTCGATTCTCGTGGGTGAGCCGCAAGGGGCCCTCGGCACCGAGAAGGGAAGTCGGGTGCCGCTGGTCGACGACGGCGAAACCGTCGGCACGGTGCTCCGCACCCGGACGGACGTAAACCCGGTCTACGTGAGCGTGGGCCACCGCTGCACGCTCGACGACGCGGCGGATCTGATGCTTGACTGCAGTCCGACATACAAGATTCCGGAGCCGACCCGGCAGGCGCACACGCTGAGTCGGCAGGCGGAAGTGTAAGGACGCCGCAGGATGCTCGCCTAGGTGCAATAGTGGCGCGCCGTCTGGACCAGGACCTCCGCCAACTGCGCCACCGAGGCCAGGTCGACCCACTCTTCGGTGGTGTGCAGCCCGGCTCCTTTGGGGCCAAGGACGACCGTCTCGGTGCCTGCGTCTGCCAGGAGCGCGGCGTCCGTCCAGAACGACGCGCCGGTGTCGGGGGCGGGTTCGTCGTTGAGTACGTAGGTCAGACCCTCCCGCGTGGCCGCGGCGATGGGGGCGTCCGCCGGGGTTTCGAGCGGCTCGCGGGCAAAGGCGATCTCCGCCTCCGCCTCGAAATTCGCATCCTCGTCCCGCAGCGAACGGAGAAGGTCCCGCACCTCCTCCAGGGCCTCTTCGACGGACTCCCCGGGCACGGTGCGGCGCTCCATGCGCAGGTGGCAGTCGGCCGCGTACACGCTCGGCGCGGAGCCCCCCCGGAGCTGTCCGGCGTGAAGTGAGGGCGCGCCCACGAGCGGGTGGCCCGTGCGGCGGGACAGGGAGCGGCCAAGGTCTTCCAGTCGCGAGAGGACGCGTCCCATGTGCATGTTGGCGTCGACGCCCTCGGCGGGCCGAGAGCCGTGGGCGGCCCGCCCGTGCGTCTGGATGTCGATCCAGACGAAGCCCTTGTGGGCGCGTACGAGCTGAAGGTCCGTCGGCTCCGTGACAATCGCCCCGTCGGCGTGGTAGCGCTCTACCAGTGCCTCCGTGCCGATGCTCTTGTGCTCCTCGTCGACCACCGCGGCGATGAGGAGATCCCCAGCGAGCGACGTGTCCGATTCAGCGAGGGCCCGGGCGGCGACCAACTGTGCGGCGAGGCCCCCTTTCATGTCCTGGGTGCCGCGCCCGTACAGGCGTTCGTTCCGCCGGGTCGGCTCGAAGGGGGCATCCATGCCGTCGACGCCGACCGTGTCCGTGTGGGCGTTCCACATCAGCGAGCGACCGTTCCCACTGCCACGGAGCAGCCCCACGACATTCGGTCGTCCGGGGACGGGCTCCCAGTGCTCCACCGCGAGTCCGATATCATGCATCGCGTCGGCCACATAGGTGGCAATTTCTTGCTCTCCGGCGCCGCGTCCGTCCGCGCCGAGCGCAGGATTCGTGGAGTCGATCCGTACGAGATCAGTGAGTACAGCCTCAATGCGATCACGGTCAATATCGGTTTGCATACGGCCACGTCGTCGGAGCGAGAAAATGAGTGAGGCCCGTCGTCATTAGGGGAAAGGGACTTGACGGTCATCGCCTGCTTCGCGAATATAAGAGTCAGCGAAGGCAGCGTCCTACCGCATTGGGGAGAGGCGCTTCGACGATCCGTTCCGGCTCCCCTCCGGAGTCCAGCCGTTTACACAGCCCCTCTTCATGGCCCCCAACGTCAGCATTCGCCGCGCAGCTCGTCACGACGCCGAGACCCTCGCCTGCTTCAACGAGGCGATGGCCCGGGAGACGGAAGACAAACCTCTGGACCCCGATACGGTTCGGGCCGGTGTGCGGGCCGTGTTCGACAGGCCTGAGCAAGCGTTTTACCTCGTCGCCGAGCGGGACGACGCGATTGTGGGCTCCCTCATGATCACGACGGAGTGGAGCGATTGGCGCAATGCGGACTTCTGGTGGATCCAGAGCGTCTACGTACGCCCGAGGGCACGACGGACGGGCGTCTACACGGCGCTTCACCGCGATGTGCGACGACGGGCGCGCGAGGCAGAAGAGGTGTGCGGGCTCCGGCTCTACGTAGAACGGGATAACGCGGCGGCCCAGGCGGCGTACGAAGAGCTGGGCATGGCCGAGCCGCCGTACCGTATGTACGAGGAAATGTTGTAGAACCTATGCGTCGGAGGGGTCGCAGCTCTCCATGTGGAGATTGGCCCCGGCCACGCCGTCGCCACGTTCTTCTCCCCGGGCCAGGGCCACGTACTGGCCGATGAACGTGACCGCTCGCTCGCCCGCCTCGTTGATTTTGCACTCTAGCTCCAGCCGCGCTCGGCCCCAGCGGTCGAGCATTTCCTGAAACTGCTCCTGATCGTCCTCGTCCGGGGGCTCGCAGACGACCGAGATGTTCTCATAGACGGGTCGCAGGTACTCAATGTCGCTCTCCTGAATCATGACCTCCACCCGGTGCCGCATGTCCTCCATCGCGTCGTGCATGGTCTCCTGCACGAGCTGATGCATCATGGCCCAGCCGGTCACGGTGGCGAGCATGCTCAGGCTTCCCCCGAACGCGCTCCCCATGTGGTTGGCATTCGGCTGAAGTGGGGCCGAGGCCCGCAGGCGTCCTTGCTCGTCCGCGGCGAGCTCGAATTCAAGGTGCTCCGTGATGGGCATCTTCTCGACAATGAGGCGCTCCAGCTTGTCGAGCGCGGCGTCCCTGAGGGAAGGGCTGGGCATAGCGCAAGTCACCTGCGTGGCGGGGATTCGAAGAGCAGATCAATAGAGGGACAGTCCCTTACGAGACCAGGTAAGATACGTTCTCCCACAACACCTCCGCTTCCGGCCCCTTCACAGCGCGGAATGCACCCTGCGAAATGCGTCCCGTGAAAAGTTGAAGGGGACGGCCGCCGAAACGGTGAGCGATCCGGGCGGCCGGAGGATAGGGGCACTCGAGAGCGGCATTCTCGTCGACACGTTCCACCGCAGCATTCCACCGCATCCGTACCATGGCCTCCCCCAATCCCTTTCGTCGCATTGCCGAGCGCTACGCCGACGTGCCGCCCGCCCTGCGACGACCGCTCGTCACGAAGGCCGTCGGCGAGACCATTCCGTTCGTCGACACTACAGGGTGCTTCGTGGAGGCCTATACGCCGCGCCGCGTGGCTGTGCGGCTCGACAACGAGGGGCGTCTACAAAATCATCTCGGGGGGCTCCACGCCGCGGCCCTCGCGCTCCTCGCCGAAACGGCCACGGGGCTCGTTGTGGCCCTCAACGTGCCGGACGGCTCCTCGCCGCTGCTTCGCACCATGGACGTCTCGTTCGACGAATTTGCGCGGGATGCCGTGCAGGCCGAGGCTACCCTCACCGATGACGAAGGGGGGCAAATCCAGTCGCGCCCCATCGGGCAGATCGAGGTTGACGTGCGCCTCACTGCGCCCGGCGACGACGCGACGCTTGTTGCGGGCACATTAACGTGGGCGTGGCTGCCGGAGGAACGGCTCTCGGAGAACGAGGCGTGACTCACACGTCTCCTTCCTGCGGGCGAAGGAGCAGCTCTTCGAGCACCGTGCGGTCGGAGAGGTGGTAGGCATCCACCACGGATTGGGCCACGTCTTCTGGGGCCATGAACCGGTCGCTGGGAATGTCGGCACCCTCCCAAGTGGGCGTATCGGTGGCGCCCGGGAGCACCGTCGTCACGCGCACGCCCTCGTCCTTCGTCTCCTCGCGGACGACGCGGGCGAGGCCGCGGAGCCCGTGCTTGGCGGCGCAGTAGCCGGCATTGCCCGGGTAGGCCATGATAGAGGCCACCGAGCCCATGAAAAAGAGGTGTCCCGATTCCCGTGCCCGCATGGCTGGAAGGAACGCCTGGGTCACGGCGAAGGCGCCGGTGAGATTGACGTCGATCTGGTCGCGAAAGCCATCGACTGTTAACTCGTCGAGCGGCGCGTAGGTGAACGCCCCGGCGTTGTTCACGAGCACGTTCGGCGCCCCCCATTTGTCCGTTACCGCTTCGGCCATGCTGGCCACCGCCGCGTCGTCGGTCACATCGGTCGGGAGTATGAGGGGTGTACCTCCGCGCGCCCGACAGGACTCCGCGGCGGTCTCCAGGTTTGCTTCAGTGCGCGCCACGAGGGCGACGCGGGCGTCATCGCGTGCAGAAAAGGCTTCGGCGATGGCGCGGCCGATGCCCTGACTCGCACCCGTAACGACGGCAATCATTGTCGAGATACAAGGTTCGTGTTGCGAATGATGGAAGGACCGGGGCAAGGATAGCTCCTGGCGAGGAGTATCACAATGCGCGGCTCCCGGGACGCGCCATTCGCACGTACTTACTCGGTGGCGCCGATGAGGCGCATAAACTCGGCGCGGGTGGCGTGCTCATCGAACTCGCCGCTCACGGAGCTGGTCGTCGTGGCGGAGTTCTGCTTCTCGGCCCCGCGCATCATCATGCAGAGGTGCTTGGCCTCAATGACGACCGCGGTGCCCATCGGCTCCAGCACCTCGTCGATGGCATTGCGGATTTGGAGGGTGAGCCGCTCCTGCACCTGCAGGCGGCGCGCAAAGACCTCCACCGTGCGCGGAATTTTGCTGAGGCCCACGATCTTGCCGTCGGGAATGTAAGCCACATGGGCCTTGCCGTAGAACGGGAGCATGTGGTGTTCGCAGAGGGAGTACACCTCAATGTCCTTCACGAGAATCATCTCGTCGTAGGCCTCCTCGAATACAGCCTGCTGCAGTATGCTCTTGGGGTCGAGTGCGTACCCGTGCATCAGGAATTGGTAGGCCCGGGCCACCCGATCGGGGGTGTCGGCAAGGCCCTCCCGGTTCGGGTCCTCGCCCAGAATTTCGAGGATTGACTCGACGTGTTCGCTGAGGGCCTCGGAGGTTTCCTCGTCGTAGATATCACGCCGCTCGTAGAGCTTTGGCGGCACGCCGTCGGCCGCACCGTTGGTGCGAAGCCCACTCGATTGGATCTTTTTTTCGGCCATTTCGGACAGGGGAAGTAGTGAAACAGTACACGGAGTCGTGGAGACGGTGCGGCTACTCGCCCCGGTACTCTACAAAATTTCGAGGGGTCTCGTAGAGCCGTACGCAGTGCAGCTCGCCGGCAGGGAGGGTCCCTTCCAGTTCGTCCCAGATGGCGATGGCGAAGTTCTCGCTGGAGGGAATCACGCCGTCCATAAAGTCTACCTCTCGGTTCAGGTTTTTGTGGTCCACCTTGTCGAGAATGTGGTCGTGGAGAATCGTCTTCAGGTCGCCCAGGTCCACCACATATCCGGTCTCAGGGTCCGGCTCGCCGGCCACGGTCACCTCCAGCTCGTAGTTATGCCCGTGCCAGTTTGGGTTGTTGTCCTTGCCGTACGTTTCCTCGTTCCAGGCGTCGGACTTCTCGGGGTTATGGAGCCGGTGGGCCGCGTTGAAGTGGACCTTGCGGGTGATGTAGACGGTGGACATGACGTGTAGAGGATAAGCGTGGGAATCTCCTAATGGCCTTTTTATTACCGATTACGGCGAACGGTGTTGTTCGGAGGGAGGGACTCGCACCAGAGTTTGCAGGTCGTTCCCAGATGTATCGCGCTTGTTTAGGGTCAGGTGCGAGGGGCTCAGCCCGGTGTCTCCGAGAGTGCTGGTGGAGCCCCGCCGGGACAGCGATGCGAGTTGGAGGGGGCTTGCGATTCGTCCGGCGCGTCCGGTATATTGGAACCGCGAAATGGTTGCTCTTGACCATGCGCTTCGATTCTGTTCACGGACGGCAGACGCGCCCTATGTCCGAGAAAACCATTTTCCAAAAGATCATGGACGGGGAGGCCGACGCCGACGTCCTCCACGAGGATGACCGGTGTATCGCCTTTCGGGACATCAACCCGGAGGCCCCCACCCACATCCTCGTGGTGCCCCGCAAGCCCATCCCTTCGCTCGATGACCTGGATCCGGAGGACAAAGACTTGGTGGGTCATCTGTTTGTGGTCGCCCGCGAACTGGCCCAGGAGGAAGGGCTGCGCGACGGATACCGCACGGTGATTAATTGTGGGGATGACGGGGGACAGTCGGTCTGGCATCTTCACCTTCATCTCCTCGGGGGACGCCGCATGGACTGGCCTCCCGGATGATGACGTCGAGTGGCGAGTTTCGAATGTCGACTTCTGATCGAGGCTCGCTCGCATTCCCGTGATCCGCAACTCGACCGTCGCATTGACCCATTCCGCCGCTGTGACCACACTGGGCGTGACGGGCGGCATTGGAAGTGGAAAAACCACCGTCTGCGGCTTTTTGGAGGAGCAGGGGGCGCGTGTCTTCTACGCCGACCTTGAGGCAAAGCGGCTCATGCAGGAAGATTCTGACGTGCGGGCCGCAATCACGAAGGCCTTCGGTGGGGAGGCCTACCGGGACGACGATACGCTCGACCGAAAATACCTGGCCGACCGGGTGTTCAGCGACGCCGAACAACTCGATCGCCTGAACGCCATCGTTCATCCTCGCGTCTTTGAGGCATTTGAGGCCGCAAAAGAGCGGGCCCAGGACGACGGCCTCTCCCTGCTCGTCCACGAGGCGGCGCTCCTGTTCGAAGCGGGGGGCGACGCCCACGTCGATGTGACAGCCGCCGTAGTGGCGCCGGAGGCGGATCGCATTGCGTGGGTGGCGGAGCGCGACGATGTGGCGCCCAAGCAGGTACGGGCCCGTATGCGGCACCAGCTTTCCCAGGACGAGCTTCGTGGGCGGGCCGACTATGTCATTGAGAATGACGGAACCCTAGAGGACCTCCGTCAAAAGAGCGTAGACCTGTACTGGACGGTCGTGGACGGAGGGTAGGGTGTCTCGGGTTCCGCATTGCGCATCTCATTCCCTTCTTCCGCAATGTGTCTCCCCTACGCTGCCTGTTCCCACAGCACCGTTTCGGACAACGCCTGCTGGCGAGAAACGTCTTCGGCGAACTTGAGCTCCGTGCGGATCCGACGCGTGTCGAGTACCATGTCGTAGTCCCAATCGAGCGGGGAAGCCTCAGACTGCTCCTCCGGCGCTCCCGTCCGCACCGTCGTGTCGAGGCCCGCCCCCTCGGCCACCTGTTGCAGCCACGTTGCTTGCGTCAGCGCGTTGGGCTCGCCCACATTGTAGGTGCGTCCAGCGGCCTTCGGATCGGTGGCTGCCGTGACGATGGCCGCAGCCACGTTGACAACGTACCCACGTGACCACCGCCATCCTGCCTCTGCCGGACTCAACACCAGCTCGTCCTGGGCCGTCCGCAGTCGGTCCAGCGCCTGCCCCACGTGATGGTCGCCGTCGTGGGGGCCGTACACCTTTGGCAGGCGGAGGATTGTGGCGGGTACCTCGCCCATTCGCACCCGCTCTTCTACCAAGACTTTGTCGTAGTCGTGGGCGTAGGCGAAGTCCGTGTTGGTTCCGCGGTACGGGTACCGGGATGATCGGAGAGGCGCATCTTCGTTGAGGGGAACCGGATCGGGCGCGTGGTCGGACACACCACGCAGGCCGTCGTACTGGCGGTATACGTCCCCGCTGCTCAGTACGATGAGCCGGTTGGTGCGGCCCGTGCATACGCGAGCAAGGGCCGTGGCGTGGGTCTCCGTATACGGAATGAGGTCGACCACTCCGTCGGGTCCCGCTGCGTCAAGTGCATCGCGGAGTGCCGTCGGGTTGTCGCGGTTCCCCTGGTAGGCAGTAACGGTGGAGGGGAGAGGGGGTGTCGTCTGCCCCCGGTGGAACACAGCAATGGTGTGGCCGGCGTCGGCAAGCCGCTCCACAACGGCTCGACCCACGAAGCCAGTACCACCGATGAGAAATAGATTCATGAGAGGTGCGCGGAACGTCGAATCAGCATTTCAGGCCGTTGTCGAGGGCACTCCCCCGCAGCTCCGCGGGCCCCGCCAGCATCGTAGGGGGCACACTTCGAGCCATTGGGGCTAGATTGGAAGCCGGACGCCTGTCACGACCCTTCTTCTAGGGGAGCTCGTTCGGTTGGAGTCCGCCCTCGGCACCATCGGCACAAGATTTGTTCGGGTAGATGAGGAAAATGGAGTGTGTCGTGGTTCTGAAATGCCAGAGAAGGGTCTCATTGGGGACCTGATGACGGAATGAGACATATTCCCGGAACGAGAAATTCTGGCGCCGAAAACATTTTGTCAAAAGAGCAGAGGCATCAGTCGGGGCGGATGGAGGGGTTCATCCGAAAACTTGTATCTTGAAATCGAAAAGCTAACACAGTACCTTACGAAAAGGTATCACACAATTCAGTACCCGAAGTGACAGAGAAGGCGCCTCCTGGGACTGGAACCGTCGGCTCTGGATCTCTCCCCAAAGTCCTTTTGCAGCATCCTGGGGGCGTTCGCTTGGATCTCTGCTTCCGTGATCGGCGCTTTTGCGGATGGGTGGGCGTTCTTGGCGGCCGAGTACGTTGGGGCAACCGAACAGAGGGCTCTTGATCGCAACGGAAAAGGCTCCTCGGCGCCTTTTGGGGCCTCGGATGCCGTCTTCCTGCGGACCCACTCTCCTCAGAAAGTGCTACGGGGGTTTGTCCTCTAATCTGATGCCGAACCGAAGGGGAAGTCCTAGCCGGGGCAGCTCCGGACAAAGAGGCAGCAGGTATGAACAGTTCGGTGAAGCGGGATCCGCAGGCCTGGGGGATTGCGGGAGGCAGGGGGCGATGCGCCCCTAAATCGTCGATGTCTACACGTTCCAAGCCGACAGAGTGTTGTAATGAGCAAAGATTCGAGACAGCTTTCTGCTGTTCTACATGAGCTTAAAAACCCGATTGTGGCGATCGAACGCCTGTCTGAGATCCTGCTCGAAAAGGAAGATCTTTCCGGCGATACGAAGCGCAAAGTGGAGCTGATTCACTCGTCGGCGAAGGAGGCCTTCGGGCACCTGAAAGAGTTCGACTTCTCCTCGCCCCCGGTGCTTGCGGAGGACTTTACCTTCGAACCGGTCAATATTGCTGAGTTGGCCGAGCACGTGGTCGAGAGCTTTCAGCCACACGCGGAGTACAAGGACCAGAAGTTGCGCCGTGCAGAATTTGCCGAGGATGTGTTTGTACTCGGCGACAAAATTCGGCTCCAGGAGGCAATGAAAAACATCGTGAACAATGCCCTCAAGTATTCTCCACGTGGAGAAACGGTCGAGGTAGAGGTTACGCGAAGCGAGGAAGAGGTCCATTTTTCCGTCTCGGACCAAGGGCCGGGATTGCGGGAAGACGACCTGGAGCACCTGTTTAAACCGTTCCAGCGCCTGACACATCAGCCAACCGACGGGGAGGTTTCCCTGGGTCTAGGACTTTACCTCGTAAATGAGATTATCAGCCGCCACGACGGAGAGGTTGACGTCGAGACGACTGAAGGAGAAGGCAGCACCTTTACGCTTGTTCTTCCACTAGCCCCGGAAGCGTCGAGTCACAGCTAGCACGATTGAGGCTACCAGCGGGCATCTGGGGAGCACGCGCTCTCAGCGTGCTGGCGTTGATTTAACGCGATGTCTCGCTTGGAATAGTAAACGGTCCGGACCCATATATTCTCTGGAACGTGCATTGAATGCATTCCGCAATTCTTGGTTGTATCCTCCGACGACACTTACGGCTTGGGAGGGCCCACCACGTCATCTGTCTCATTGTACGCTTGTCCAGTATGCCGACTCAGTCTACGGATCATATCCGCACTTTTCTTGTCGACGATCATCCGGCAATTCTGGAGGCCATTCGCAACCGAATTAATGACACGCTCGACGTTGAGGTTTGCGGAACGGCGACCTCATCGGAAGAGGCGTTCCGCCAGATCGAAGAACTAGAGCCGGATACGGCGGTCATCGATATTTCCCTGGAAGACGCCCACGGGCTAGATCTCGTACAGAATCTCCAGTCGCAGTGTCCTGAGATTCAGATCGTGGTGTACTCGATGTACGACGAGATGGTCTACGCCGAGCGGGCCATTCAGGCCGGGGCCTCCGGCTATCTCATGAAAGACCAGCCGACCGAAGAGCTGATCGAGGCAATTCGGGTGGTCGACAAGGGAGAGGTCTTCTTGAGCCGGGAAATGGCCTCGCAGATCCTGAACAAGGTGGCCCGCGGCGAATCGTCTGAGCCGAGCTTCCCGATTGAGGACTTTACCGATCGGGAGCTGGCCGTCTTTCAGATGTTGGGAGAGGGATGCAGCATCGAAGAGATTCAAGACCGTCTCAACCTGGCGCGGAAGACCGTGGAGACCTATCGTCGCCGTGCAAAAGAGAAACTAGGGTTCGAGTCCGTGTCGAAACTCCTGCAGTTTGCAGTGCAGTGGGCGTCTGCACCGGGGGCCGGGAAGCGGGTGTCCAGCGGTCCTGTAGAGTCCTCCGGGGCCGCCACCGGAGAAGAAAATTCTGTCCCGGAAGAGGTGAGTACCGACAGTCAGGACAATCAGTGAGTGCTGCAGGAACGCTCCCCTTTTCAATATCCAGCATTGGGGCCCGAGGACCATCGTTTCAGAGCCGTAATCGTCGGAGGGAACCGGGCCTTGCTTGAGTCCACTACCCGCATCGGAACGGCGCTGATCGGGGATCCCTGCTCCGGGCAACGGGTTTTCAGGTCCTTAGTCGTCTCGTGGGGAACCAACCTCCAGTAGCCCCAGAGCGTCGGTCTATGCTTCGAGTAGGGAGTCCACTGGCGCATAAAGTCCCTGCCCCTATGCTCCGGGAGCCCACAGAAAGCTGCGCCGTTTCCTCACCGTATCCCTGCCCCAATGTGGTAGAATCTCCGTCACGCTACCCCCGTATTTAGGAAACACATTAGCGCTGCCGTCCGAAGAGGCCGGTGAGCAGTGGGAAAATTTCCGGGGATGCGGCTGGAAGGTGCTCCTGAAGACGGATTGCTGTCCTGCGGGCTGTCCCCTGATCATCCGGTCCGACTGTACCCCTTGTGAACGACTATCGAGGGGCAGGCAAGGGTCGGCGAGGAGCGTACAGCGAAAAAGAACCCCACGATCCACCATCCAGTTTGGCGAACGCTTCCTGGCTCTGTACTTGGCGCTGCGGACGCGCTCTGGTTACTGGGCTGCAAATTTGTCCCGAAGGGGGCCATGGTCCTGGCGGACAAGGGCTTAGTCCGGGGAGGTTGTGAAGGGGGGACGGAACCGTCCCGGCACAATCCCAATCGCTTTCGGCCTACGCCGACGCCAACGAGGAGGCAGTCGCTTTCTTTAGCCCAGAACAGTCCCGCGAGAGACGCATTTCGGCACCGTCAATCATTCCAATCTCAGGCGAATGAGCTCCGACGCAATCCGCGAGAAGACGCAAGTCTTCGTCGTTGACAAGCATCCCGCCATCCGGGAGATTTTGAGGGAAAAGGTGGAGGAGCATCCCGAGCTGCACCTGGAGGGTGTAGCGGAGAGTTCACAGGGGGCTCTTTCCCGCATTGGGGACCGTCCGCCTGATGTGGCCGTGCTCGAAATCTCACTGGGCGAGGCCGATGGACTTGCCCTGATTCAGCGAATCCGCTCGCAGGCCCCAGATGTTCGGATCCTCGTTTTCTCCAAGTATAACGAGGACTTGTACGCGGAGCGGGCCATCGAGGCGGGAGCGTCCGGATACGTCATGAAGACGGAAGACACCGACGAAGTCATGCGGGCGATCGAACTCGTGAGCGAAGGACAGGTGTTCTTGAGTCGCCACGTCGCATCCCGCATTCTGAGTCGGTTGGTGCGCGGGGGGAGCGATACGGAGACATCGCCACTGGGAAAGCTCACGGACCGAGAGTTAACGGTCTTTCGGAAAATCGGGGAAGGGAACAGTGTGCGTCAAATCGCCGACCAGCTCGACCTGAATCGAAAGACGATTGAGACGTACCGGCGGCGAGCGAAAGAAAAGTTGGGGCACGAGACGGTAGAAGCGCTGCTCCGCCACGCCGTGCAGTGGGTGGAGCAGGGGGCCCGTGACAAGGTGGATACGGGATAGGGTCATGGCGTTGGGGGCTCCGTGTTGAGGGCAGCAGGTTGGTCTGAATGCAGGCCAAGAACCCTTGAGGCGCCTCGGGCACAGGGTGGATAGTGGGCTTGAGGGCCGTTTCCTCCGCAATGTCCTCCCAGGTTAGCGGAAGGATCTACCGGCTCCCTTCGAAATGTAAGGCCTGTTTAAGGACGAGAGGGGAGACGAGTTTTCCCAGGTGAGAGGAAAGCACCCGCCGCGGAGAGCCATAGGAACGCCCCCTGCGTTCATTCTTTGGGGGGAGGCCGGCTGTTTTTGCGATAGCGTGGTGCCGCGGAACGATGCTTGTGACGGAACAGAGGCAGAACGACTTCAATGCCTCTCGATCGGTCATCATCGAACCCCGCAATGCTCTCGCTCAGCCAGTTAGTCATCGTTGGCCTCGCCGGGTCCGTCTACGTTGCAGGAGCCGTCTTCTTGCTCGCAGGCCGATCATTCTTGCCCGGGCGGCGCTCGTCTAGTCCCGACGTGAATGAGAGGGTCATGCGCATGCACGCAGCCCCGTACTACTTCCCTGTTTGCGGGAAAAAGCATTCTATGGAAAGAACCCCTGTGGACCCCCTGTCGATCTCAAAGGGACCGCGTTCGGGCAAGTCTGTGGGGGCCTCCCCTTCCAGTCGTCCGGCAGTCGCATCCAGAAATAACCGAGAAGAGACCGCTCTCGTGATGACCCCCATCTGCCTGAATTGAGCAGGCATGCGTGGGGGAGCGAAAGGTGCAGGGATCAGCCATGTCCGCTTTTTCCGATCGAAGGGGCGCGCAGGATCGCCGCCAGAAGCGTCTTGAGAGTCGGAAACTCTGGACGGATGCTGAGTCGGTCCACCTCCGGACTGTCGTGACCCGCTGTGAGGGCTTGGTCTAAGGCCATGAGGCGGGAACAGTCGCTCGAGAAGGCGCAGAAAGAAGGACTCTTTTTAGAGCTGACATATTCAGTCCAACAATCCAAAAGATTGCACTCAAGTATCCGAATAATGATAGACTGACGTGAACACACGCTGACAATTTGGGGTGCAGGCTGTCGTAGCTTCAAAAAGCTATCTGACAAACGGAAACTTCTTTCTGCTACAACGCTTCTTCCTGCTGAAGACACCTTTCACAGTTACCATTCCTGCACTTTCCTGAGCGTGGGCGGGTAGCACGTTCTCCAGGTTTAAGGTTTTCGGAGAAATGGATGAGAGCACTGTCGAGGGGGGTAGGGGCGTGCTCCGGCTCCCAAGGGCCTTCTTGCCCGCCGTAGAAGACTCACTTCCAGCGTAGTAGTGGCACGTGCTGAGTTCCCGACGTTCCTAGTCTCCGACGGGCAGGCTAGAATGGTAGAGCGATGTGCCCAGCTTTTCCAGACGAGAACGTACATTGATCATGGCTCAACTTCAGCGGCGAGACCCAGAGAGTAACGGTCACGGAGACATTGTTCGCTCGTGGGATGCAGAGGCTAATGGATTCCCAGGGGGAGGTCCTTCCTCTGGCTCTTCCCAGAGCTTCAAGAAACAGGCAGAGGAAATCCTCGATCTCCTCCGGCGCCGGAAGTGGCTCATTATTTTAACCTGCCTTGCCGTGGTTGGGGCGGCGGCGCTCTACTCGTACTCGCAGGTTCCTGTGTACCGCACGAGCAGTCTGGTGCTCGTGAACAAAGACAAGCAGACCGGTGCTGGTGCCGGAATTGGGAGTGGACAGGGGGGAGGACTGTTTCCGAGTACAGGAAACTCGCTCGAAAACGAACTAATCTTTCTGCGTAACTCTCAATCCCTGCGGATGCGAGTTGCCCAGCGCCTGATCGAGCAGGGAGATGCGAGGCGGGTCCTGGAGGCAACAGGCACCTCGCCTCTAGGCCGGCTTACGCGGTCTACGACCCAACTCTTCGGAGTTTCAGCCAGTGTCGGCACGGATAGCAGTGCTACATCTAGAGAGGGAGGTCAGGACGGAGAGCTGTCTGCCGGGGATGTTGCACCGGCCCTTGCGGGGCGGGTAGCGTTTGGGCGGGCCAGCCAAGAGACAAATGTCATTCAAGTGTCGGCCCAAGACGAAAGTCCCGAGCTTGCCAGGCTCCTTACCAACGTCTACGCGGAGGAGTATATTGACCTCACGCGGGAGTCCAGTCGTGCGCGGGTGACAGCGTCCAGGAAGTTTCTGCAACAGCGTGCTCAAGAGCTAGAGCAGGAGCTCGAGCAAATCGAGCAGCGCATTCAAGAGTATCAGCGCCGTGAAAACGCCATAAGCCTTGGTCAAAAGGAAGGATCTCTGGCTGGGAAAATTGCCGATACGGAGACGGATTTGGAGCAAACCCGTATTGAACTGAAGATGGAACGGGCGTCCCTGCAGTCCCTGGAGAAGGAACTTAAGTCCATTCGCCCGGACCAGCTTTCGGAGCGAGTGGCGTCGACCGTACGGCAGGAGATTGAGGCGTTGCAGTCCAAAATTGCTGAGCTTGAGCTATCGAAGCAGCAGATTCAGCTTCAGGCGGGTAGGATGACCGCTGCCGATAGCGCACAGGCGGCTCAGATCGACCAGCGGATTCAAAAGCTACGCACCCGGATTTCAAGTCTTTCGGACCAGTACGTGGACGAAGTCATGGCGGGGGGGCTCAGTGCTGAGCAGGGGTCACAACGGGTCGATGAGTTGAAGCGCCGGATTGCAGAGAAGCAGATTAGCATTTCAGGGTTGCAGTCGCGCATCGACGTGCTGTCGAGGCGACTCACGGAGTATGAGGGTGAGTTGAACGAGATTCCGGAGAAGGCCATGGAGCTTGCTCAGCTCCGGCGCGAACAGAAGTACGCCGAGCAGATGTACGGGTTTGTGACGAAGCAACTTCAGGAAGTCCGCGTGCAAGAGAAATCTGAGCTGGGCTACGCGAACCAGGTTGCCGAGGCAACGATGCCGGGCGCTCCGATCCGCCCACGGCCCCGACGCAATATTTTTCTGGGCCTCGTTTTGGGCCTGCTCGGCGGGGCTGGATTGGCTCTGATTCGCGATCAGATGGACAATCGCCTCTACAAGCCCGATCAGATCCGCGAGATGGGCTACCATCAGATTGGTGTTATCCCGAACCTGGCGCCACTCATCGAAGACCAGATGGGGGGGCAGGCAACGGTGGAGTGGGAGGGGCATCAGCTGGAGTCGAGTCTGGTTGGAGTTCTGAAGCCCTACTCGGCCGCCACGGAAGCCTACCGAAAGGTGTGGACCAACCTCCAGCTTGGCCGGCCCGATAGCACAAGCAACACAGTCCTCATTACCAGTGCGGGGAGTGGAGACGGGAAGTCCATCACAGCGTCGAACCTGGCGGTGGTGACGGCACAGGCGGGCCACTCTACGCTCCTCATCGATGGGGATCTCCGCCGCCCGCGGCTGCACGAGATCTTCGACATCCCCCAAACCCCAGGCATCACGGAGGCCCTGCAGAACGATGTGCAGGAGCACGCGATGCAGACTCCGCTCATCGACAACCTCTTTGTCCTGCCTGCGGGCACGGAGGTGGAAAATCCCACCGAGGTGTTTGGGTCCGTACGGTTTCGAGAGTTCCTGGAGTACGCCCAGGAGCGCTTCGATCACGTCATCGTAGACTCGTCGCCCGTACTGGCGACAGCGGACGGTCCGCTTCTCTCCAGCCTGTGCGACACCACGCTCTGCGTGGCGCGGGCGGGTGTAACAACCGAAGCCGAGTTGGACGATGCTCTCGACGCACTGTATGGTGTGAGTGCAGACATCGCGGGGGTGGTCTTCAACGGCTTCGACATCTCTATGGCCTACGGCTACAAGTACCGGTATCGACACTACGGGCAATACGGCCCCTACGACCAGTACCGATCGTTGCCAGAGGCAGAACCTTCGACGGCGGACAGTTAGAGGAAAATCGGTCCGTTCGGACTTTGACACGCGCTTCTTTTGTTAGACTGCCCCAAATCAATGATCCACATGGGTGACGTGCGCTTTCATTTCACCGTTGGGCTCGTACTCTGCCTCATGCTAGTCGTGGGACCGGCGTGGGCGCAGCAGGTCCCCGGGGGACGCCAGGCAGGGGGAACGGCCTACTACACCTTTGCCCGGCCCGGTCAGAATACCATTGAGGTTCTTGTTCTTGGCGGTCAGGCGGGAATCTACGAGATCGGTGAAGACATTAATCTGGGGCAGCTTATGGCACTTTCTGGCGGAGGTGGGCAGGGGGGAAACCGTACCCGAGTAAAAATACACCTCTTCCGCCTGGAAAATGGGGAGCGGAGAAAAATTCTGGAGGAGGAGATTGGCGACTTCGCGTCTCGGTCGCAGTATCCGTCGCTACAAGACGGAGACGTGGTGCGAGTTGAGACTCGAGAGCGGCTCAACTGGCGTGACATTTTGCAGGTTTCCACCTCCGTTATCTCGCTAGCTATTACCCTCTTGACGGTCTTCGAAGTTGGGCGGTTTGATTAGGGGGCAGAGAGAACACTTGCGGGTTCGCACGGTCCCTGCAGGCTCGTTCCGTCCTGTGGCTTGATCGGCGGTTCTTGCGGTCCTGGAGGTTAGGAAGGAGGCAAAGCCATCACTGCAGGCGGTGTGGGTCTGCGCTAAACTTGTGAGCCGACATGCAACGGTCTTGCGGCCTTACACGGTCGTGGGACTGACATGGCGGAGCCGCGTCTTGCCCCAATGCTTCCCCGAGGTGGAAGCGCTCAATTAAAGCCGGTAGAGCCAAACAACAGGCTGGTCCAGGACGGCTGGGAGCCAGCGGCACACTTCTCAAACTAGTACCGAATCTGCGATGGACACACGTGCCAGTACAACCGCTGAATCTGTTTCCGAAAACGGCGTTGGGCCCTCGGTCCAGCGGCTTGCTGCTAAGCTTCGTCAAAAGCAGGCACGCATTGGGGTAGTTGGATTGGGCTACGTGGGCCTCCCCCTGGCCGTAGAGTTCGCCGACCGGGGATTCCAGACGGTCGGGTTCGATGTCGATTCGGAGTGCGTGGAGCGTTTGAATGACGGAGACAACTGGAATGAGGATCTCGACGATGACACGGTCCGGCGTGTCGTAGAGGCGGGGACGCTCTCGGCCAATACGAGCTTCGAGCAGGCGGGCGATGTCGACGTGTTCTTCGTCTGTGTGCCCACGCCGCTAACCGAGCACAAGGACCCGGACACCTCCTACATCGAGTCGGCGACCGAGTCTATCGCCGAGCACTTGCGTCCAGGCCAACTCGTAGTCCTGAAAAGCACCACCTACCCGGGAACGACGGAAGAGGTGATGCGCCCCATCCTGGACGAGGCAGCGGAGGAGCAGGACATGGAATGCGGCCGCGACTATTTCCTTGCGTTCAGTCCTGAGCGCATCGATCCGGGAAATGACGAGTACACCACGGCCAATACGCCGATCGTGGTTGGGGGAGTCACGGACACCGGGACACAGGTCGCCGAATTGGCTATGAAGCAAATCGTCGAGCAGGTGCACACGGTGGACAGCCCTAAAGTCGCCGAGATGGAGAAGCTGCTGGAGAACATTTTTCGATCCGTCAACATCGCGCTGGTAAATGAGCTTGCGCAGCTTTGCGACCGGATGGGCGGCGTGTCGATGTGGGATGTCATCGACGCTGCGGCCACCAAGCCCTTCGGCTTTATGCCGTTCTATCCAGGACCGGGACTTGGGGGACACTGCATCCCGGTGGATCCCCACTATCTCTCGTGGCTGGCCCGGCGGCACGACTTCGAGACGAGTTTCATTACCCTGTCAGCGCAGGTCAACGAGCAGATGCCTTTCTACGTCGCCGATGCGGTCGTGGAGGCGATTGCTGAGCAGCCCACGCGACTACAGGACGCAAAGGTGCTCGTGCTAGGTGTCGCCTTCAAGAAAAACGTCGACGACACGCGGCATTCGCCGGCACGCACCGTGACCCGCCTTCTTCGAGAGAAGGGAATCGAGCAAATTCGCTTCGCGGACCCCCACGTGGAGAAGTTAAGCGTAGACACGAAGAAAGGAGATTCGATCGAGGTGTCTCGGGTAGAGGTGACTGAGGATGTGCTGGAGGACCATGATGTGGCTGTGCTTTTGACAGACCACGATGATTTTCCGTACGAAACCATCAGTAATCACGCCACTGCGATCATTGACGCCCGGAATGGATTCGAAGACGCAGCGGACGAGAATAATGTCTGGTTGCTTGGGGGAGGAGAGAACGGAACAGAGAGCTGGGAAAGCAGGCAAGTGAAGAGTTAGACACAGACGCGCAATCTCGGCTCGTGCGGGGGAAACACCGGTTCGTCCAATCAGAGCAGGAAGTGTATGATTGAGAAGATTAATAAACTCCGCCCGCTCTTCAGTCGGCAGGACAAGCTGCAGTACGCAGGCCTGCTCGTGATGATGGGCATTGGGGCCGTGCTGGAGATGCTCGGCATCGGGGCCGTGCCGGCCTTCCTGTCGACGCTCACGGCACCGGAGGAGGTGCGGGCCTATCCAGGGGTGGAGCCGGTGCTCGACACGCTGGGCATTGCGACGGCGCAGGAACTCGTGGTGTGGGGGGCGGTCGGGTTCATCGCGATCTTTACGATTCGGGCCGGTTACCTCGTGCTCCTCAAATACGTCCGCATCCGCCTCACGGAGCGACACCGCGTGCGACTCGGCCGGCTCCTCTTTACGAAGTACATGGCGGCCCCCTACGAATTCCATCTTGGTCGCAACACGGCCGAACTGCTCCGCAACGTCAACGGCGAGACCAAGAACATCATCACCGGCGTCATCAACCCGATGTTGCAGCTGGTGTTGAATGCGTTGATGACGGTCTGCATCGCGGGCCTTCTTCTCGCGACGACCCCCTGGGTGGCCCTGGCCGCAATTGTTGGCGTGGGGGGCGGGGGGTACCTGTTCCTCTGGACCGTGCAGGAAAAAATGAACCGGTACGGCAAAAAGGCGCGGACGGAACGGAAGAAGGCCATCCAGGCCGTCAACCAGGGGGTCGGGGCGTTTCGGGACGCCCGGGTGCTCGGGGTGGAGGGCTCGCTCGTGGATGATTTCTATCGGAGCATTGCCCGGTACGCGGAGCTGGAGCGGTACAAGAAGTTCGTTAGCGGGCTCGGCAATCCCCTGTTGGAGTACATCGCGGTCGCGGGCTTGATGCTCCTGGTGCTGATGATGGTCGCCATGGGCACGGGGCTGTCGGCGATGGTGCCGCTGCTCGGCCTGTTCGGGGCCGCGATTGTGCGGCTGCGGGCCACCGTGGGGGCCATCACGAATACGCTCAATACGCTCCAGTATA
>Ga0207414_1000275_pt1 | contig 24443 bp, 26 predicted proteins | sample PonA231FremontCA_2_FD_187269 | JGI IMG/M metagenome (GOLD analysis project Ga0207414, IMG submission 187269) | Marine sediment microbial community from Fremont, CA, USA - Pond A23 Sediment 1 (SPAdes) | ecosystem: Environmental > Aquatic > Marine > Unclassified | place: USA: Fremont, California...
TATATACGCCGTTTTGGAACAAAAACGTTCGGGAATTGCCGCTGTGACGGCGCGTATCCACGCCGTGAACGACGTGGTATTGCGCCTGCTCCACATATAATTAAACCTCAGTTTTAGTCTACGGATCTGTTATGACAGAGCGGCCACTCAATTCCGACAGCGAGGTCTGATAAGAGGAATGTCTCACTCTGTTCAGCGGTTCGGTAGACTCGCCGTTTTGTTGATCGTTGGTTTCCTTTGTCTGTCGAGTACGATCGGCGTCGTCCATGCACAGGATCAGCGAACGGGTGGCTCGATTACGATCGGTCCCGATGAGACGCATGACGGTGATCTCGAGGTGACAGCCGGTACCGTCCTGGTTGCCGGCTCAGTCGATGGTGATCTGACTGCGACTGGTGGATCGGTGACGGTGACGGGTGACGTGACCGGCGACATGACGGCGACGGGGGGGTCCGTGGTCATCGAGGGAGCTGTCGACGGCGACCTGACGGCGACTGGCGGTGATGTCCACGTTCGGGAGGGCGCGACCGTCGATGGCGTCCTCGAGGCGACCGGCGGAACCGTCACCGTCGAGGGTACGATCGATGGCGCTACACGGCTCGATGGCGAATCCGTAACGGTCGGCCCAACAGCAATGATCGGAGATGATTTGACGTATATCGGGGACGAGACGGCTATCTCCGACGACGCCGAAATCACGGGTGAGATAACCGAAACCGACCGCAACGCTGGGACCGCACCGTTTTCGAACGTGTCGCTGCCCGATATCCCTGAGGTGGCCGTGACGCCTCTTCTCAACCTATACCTGTTTCTCGCGAACTTCTTGCTTGGAGCCATCGCGTTGGTAGTTGCGCCCCGATTTAGCGATCGGGTCGCCGGTCGAGGCATCGATCGACCAATCGTCAGCGGTGGCGTCGGCGTGGCGACGCTGATCGGAATACCGTTCATTATCGGTGCGTTAGTCCTGTCTGTCGTCGGTATTCCGCTCGCATTTGTTGCTAGTTACAGTTCTATTTTTCTCCTGTGGGTTGGACTGGTCTACGGGGCGTTCGTGATCGGAACGTGGGGACTGTCGATAGTCGAGTATAGCCATCGATGGGGCGGACTTGCGTTGGGGTTAATGATCGTCAGTCTCGCCAACGCACTCCCGTATGTGAGCTTTCTGTTGATCGTGATCGCGTTACTCGGGGTTGGAGCCCTCATCCATGCGCTCTACGAGTGGCGGTCCACGACTGACGATACCGACGGTCCAACTCCGACTCCCGCAGCACCGAATGAGGCGTCGTGAACTCCCCCTCCTGAGAACGGAGTATTCTCGCTTCGACTCCGATAAATACCACAGGACGAGCGGCACGTATCTGACACTCTCGCTGTGTCGGTCGTATCAAAGACTGTCGAGTAAACGTCGAGTGGATGAAACGAAGAGAATTCGAGGTCTGCGATGTCATTGCCCGGTGGCGGTTCGTGAACGTGTACTCGAGTGTTGTGCGTGTTCGGGTGCCGGTCCCACCGGCACTCTCACTGGACACCGTCCCGTGATTCGAGATAGTGGATTGAGAAGTCATCCGTTCTGAACCACCGGATATCGACTTGAGCTCCGATCACTGACTCGGGATACTGTGCTGAGTCCAGTACCGCTCGCATTCGTACTCGATCATCACCGCGATCACCTGTTGAAACACCTCCTCAGAGACCGTACTCGTGCGATAGCCATCTGGCGGCATAGACTCGCGTAAATCCGTGTTACGATCGATCGCTCTTGAGTTGAGTTACGCTGAATAGAGGGCGCGCATCTTGCGCTAAACGACGCCACTGTGGGATACGCGCACTCACTTTGGGGCAGGCGTTGGCGACGGAGTTTCTGGCTCCTGCGGAGTGCCGACGACAGGGATTCCCTTCGTCCACTGATCCGACCCCCAATCCAAACGGATCTTGGCGGCGTCGCCTTTGCCGACAACATGTGTCGCCCCAGTCACCGTGCGTTCAGCACCGGCATCAACTGTCGCCGTCAGCGTCTTTGCCCCTGAGACAAAATTTCCTCTGAGACTGGCTCCGAACTCTCCGCGTCCGTCGCCGGTGTTGGTGACCCTGAAATCAATAGTTGCCTCACGGTCAGCGCCTGCACTCAGTTCCGTAAGCGAAACCGACGGATCGGCGACATCAAAGACAGGTGGATTAGTCAACCGATCCAGGGTCGTGGACGAGAGCGTACGCAGCGCTGCTCCCTCGTGCAGAACGCGCCCGGATTCGACCGTTTCATCTTTTGCCACAGCGAACGCTATGTCGGTCGTGTCGTGTTGCCAAGGGACTGGCTGGCGGTCGGCCAGCGATACTGATTTGCCATCAAGTTCAAGCGTCAGCCGGTGTCGGAGTGAGTCACTATCTGCCGGTGAATCGATACGGATTATGACGTATTGTGTGTTGAGTTGTCGGTGGACGTGCGGATGAGCTCCCGCGAGCGGATAGAGGACGTAATCGGATACCGACAGCGCGACAATGCTCGGAGATTCGCCAGTGGGGGTTCCTTCAGTTGTGGTTCGGTTAGGTGACGTCTGCTTATCGTCTGTCGGTGAGGACGACGAGTCCGTCTCAGCAGTTTCCGAAGCGCATCCTGACAGCCCTGTGGCCATGATGACGGATGCCTTCAGAACGGATCGGCGTGACATCACATCGGCGGGCATGGGCATGCATAGGCCGTCCTACACAAGTGTTCTGCGTGGATATTGAGGGCAGCTACCGGTGTATTCCTCGTGAGACTACCGATAGCAGCGAACTGAGCGGGAGAATACTTAGTTCGTTCAGTTGTATCAATATATATGTGCGATGGCCCATATCAAATCCCCAATGACAATGCGGTTTCAACTGATGGTATCAAACCCGGGGCTGCCCTGCGTGGCGCTGACCTCTCGGAGGCCGACCTCTTCCGTGCTCCGCTCTCCCGGGCAGACCTGAAGCACGCCGATCTTTCGGGGGCGGACCTGCGTGAGGCTGCTCTTTCGGGGGCAGACTTGCGGGGCGCTAACCTCTCAGGGGCAACCCTCAGTGGGATTCCTGTTTCAGGACTACACCTGCGCCGGACTGACCTCTCGAAGGCTGATCTCCGTGGTGCAGACCTCTCGGCTGCGAACCTGTACGGAGCGAACCTTTCCGGGGCAGATCTGCGGGGAGCAGATTGTACCGGAGCGGACCTGCGAGAAACCGACCTTTCGGAGACGCTACTCAATGACGCCGATATTGCTGCTGCGAAGTTGTCTGAATACTGAGCTACCTATAACAGCGAGAGAGTCCCGCCCTTCCCGTGAGGGACGAGTGTTCCGACGCTCTGTCGGAACCGAGGACTGAACAGGGGCATGGCAAGACCGAAGATCTTGCTGCACCCGAAAATCTTCGATTTTCGAGGACGGGCGTGACTCGATGGAAACGCTGCTACTCCATGAGAGCGTGAAACAAGATATGGGGCGCAAGAGACCGAACGCGATTCCGTGCCTCAGAGCACGTGGGCGTGACTGGTCCGTGTGCGAAAGAAGCCGAGTCATGGGCGTTACAGCCCGGGTGCCGCGCCTTGCCGAGCGAGCGCTTGGTTGTCGAATACGATGTTTCGGCCATCCAGCGCTGAGTGTAGCCGTTTGCCCGGTTGAGCGCGTTGTTTAGAGCTGCTTTCGGTGAGGATCCGCGATAGTGAACGAGGTCCTCAACGTCATATGCGGCGATTTCGTACTCGGTATGCCAGTTTTGGAAGCCGTTGTCGGCGGCGGTCGAAGAACGTGCTGTCAAGAGCGGCGTGTCCGGCCTGTGGGTCGTCGCTTCAACCCCACAAGGGTTCATCTGAAACTCTCAACCTCGCGGTGGATTGCGGGCTCGGCGAGCGGCTTCAACCCCACAAGGGCTCGTCTGAAACTATGCCCGATTTTCGGGGCATATGCCTGCTAACGTACGAATATATTAAAGAGCTTCCGTCAACCCTCAATAGGTCGATTTCCTCCGGGGGTCGACGGAACTGAGTATAGAAACCGCCGGTCCTCGGTCGGATCGTCGTCATACACCGTCCGATGTGAAGTACCACGGGTGCGGCGGCCCGTGGCTTCGTCGTGGTCTCTGGCACAAGGCCCGCGGAACGACCGGTGGCGAATTTAAACGTACCCGACCGCCGCGTCGACCCGAAACGGTTCCGGTCGCCGCCGGTTCGGTCTAGTCGAACAGCTCGTTCGCGATCGTGTTCCGCAGCACCTCGCTCGTGCCCTCGTAGATCTCGTTGAGCTTGGCGTCGCGGTAGAAGCGCTCGGCGGGGAAGTCCTTCGTGTAGCCGTAGCCGCCGTGGATCTGGATCCCCTCGTTGGCGACCTCGCGTGAGACCTCCGAGGCGTAGAGCTTGGCCTGGGCGGCCTCCTTGACGAAGTCCTCGCCGTCCATCTTCTTGTCGGCGGCCGAGTGCATGAGCAACCGTGCGGCGCGCGTCTTCGTGTCCATGTCGGCGAGTTTGTGCTGGATCGCCTGGAACTCGGAGATGGGGTTGCCGAACTGCTCGCGCTGTTGGGCGTACTCCGTCGCCTCGTCGAGGGCGGCTTGTGCAATCCCGACCGAGCGGGCCGCGATGGTGATTCGGCCGCCGTTGAGTGTCTTCAGCGCGTGGACGAAGCCGCGTCCCTCCTCACCGAGGCGGCGTGACTCGTCGACGTGGAGGTTTTCGAAGCGTAACTCGGCGGTCGGACAGCCCTTGTCGCCGAGTTTCTCCTCCGTTCCTTCGACCATGAAGCCGTCGTCCTCCTCCGGACGGACGACGAACGAGGAGATCCCCTTGTTGCCGGCCTCCGGGTCGGTCTTCGCGAAGACGACCACGGTGTCGGCGACCGAGCCGTTCGAGATCCAGAGCTTGCCGCCGTTGATGACGTACTCGTCGCCCTCCTTCTCGGCGGTCGTCCCCATCGCCGGGACGTCGCTGCCCGCCCCCGCCTCCGAGAGCGCGAACGCGCCGATGTCCTCACCGAGCGCCAACGGCGTGAGGTACTCCTGTTTTTGTTCCTCGTTGCCGAACGCATAGACCATGTTTCCGGCGAGAGAGACGTGGGCCGCGACGATGGTCCCGAGCCCCCCCGACCCGCGGGAGATCTCCTCGAGCGCCGCCGGGTAGGCGTGATAATCGAGTCCGGCCCCGCCGTACTCCTCGGGGAACGGCATCCCCATGAGGCCCAACTCGGCGAGTTGGCTGATAATGTCGGTCGGAAACTCGTCCGTTTTGTCGATCTCGGCGGCGACGGGGACGATCTCCTCGTCGACGAACTCCGCGACCATGTCGGTGATCTGTTTTTGTTCGGCAGTGTAACTGAAATCCATGTAGGTTTGTCCGACCCTCATCACTTTACAGTTGCTCTCTGCCGGACCGCGAGTGCCGTGTGATTGCCCTCCACCGGATAGCGACACCGACCGAATCGCCGTTCGCGCTTTTATATACCCACCGGAAACAAGGTGCAAAAATGACCGCTTAACTAAGTGCGTGCCGCGGAAGAACGGAATCTATGGTCTCGAGATTCCCCGAAACGCAGGCGGCTGACTCCCCGACCGCCCGCCGCTGTAGCGCGTGTGGGGCGTTCGTCTCGCGTCGGTTCCGACAGGTGTTCGGCGACAACGACGACGAGGTCAACGCGTGTCTCAACTGCACGACTGCTCGGCGGCTGACCGAGGGTGCCTCGGCCGTCACGACCGAGTGACGTGGCCAGCCAGCGGTCACCGCCCCCTCAGCACCTGTCGCGTAGCGATGCCCTCGGTGCAGACGGTGTACGGAGCGACACAACGACCGTGATGCACCACACCCACGAGTGTCGCTGTCCGTCCGACGGTGACCACCGCCGCGGATGCCTCGACAGTGGGCTACGAGACAGATGAGTGCCGTGTCGTTTGCTCACCGATCGGAGTTATACAGAGTGTCCCGAGCGACTGCGGGACGACCCGAACGAGACGGACAATCAGCCTGCCAACGGCCCCGCTTACCGGCCCGCGGGCGGGTTCAGGTCGCGCTGGAACTCGTCGAACTGCTCGAGGTCCTCGGGAAGGTCGTACTCGAGGTGCCGGTCCTCGCGTCCGTCGGGGTGGTCGCCATCGATCGGTTCGGCGACGTCCTCCCACCCCGGTTTAATACGGACGCTCTGTGCGGGTTGGCCCACCACGACGTGGTGGGCGGGCACGTCCGACTGAACGACGCTACGCGCGCCGACGATCGAGTTCTCGCCGATCCGACAGCCGGCACGAACCATCGCGTCGAAGGTGACGCGGGCGTCGTCTCTGATTATCGTGTGGTAGTTGTCGATCTCGGTTTGATCGACGATGTCGTGGTCGTGGCTGTAGAGGTGGACGCCGTCGGAGACGGAGACGCGGTCGCCGATCGTCAACTTCCCGCGGTCGTCGAGGTGGACGTCGTCGTGGACGACGACGTTGTCACCAACGGAGATGTTGTGACCGTAGGTGAACGTGATGCCCTTAAAAAAGCGGCAGCCGTCGCCGCACTCCGCAAAGAGGTGATCGGCGAGCATCCGCCGGAACCGGAGCGCGAACTCGACGTTGTCGGCCATCGGCGTGGCGTCGAACTGCCGCCAGAGCCATTGGAGATGCTTCGAGCGCTCGAAGGTCGCCTCGTCCTTCTCGGCGTAGTACTCGCTTTCGAGCGTCGCGTTACAGGGATCGTAGCCCTGCAGTCGCACCCGTTCGGCCGCGGAGATGTCTTCGCCGGCCTGCCACCGCTCGTACGCTTGCCGGTCCCCGTGGAGATCGACGAGGACGTCCTCGACGACCGCGCAGGTGTCTTCCTCGCCCGAGAGCCGGCGGTCGACCTCCTCAATGAAGGCGCCGAGGCCGTCCTCGGCGTCGGCCGGTAGCGAGACGTGGCGCTTCGTCATATCCGCTTCCACGGCGTCGTGGTTGTTAGGGGTTGCTGTTGTGTGTAGCTCACACGACCGACTGGGAGTGATGTAGCGACATCTTCTCCGGCCCGACAGACCGCATCGCCTCTTCGGTGTTGGAGCGCGTGCCCCGATTTAAACCCGGACGGCGCACGCCCGTCCGGGGCCGTGGGACCGACCGCGGGGGATAAGTGGGTCAAAACACAACGCGTGTGTATGAACTACCGAACGCTCGGGACGTCCGGCGTCGAGGTCTCCGAAATCGGCTTCGGCGCGTGGGTCGTCGGCAGCGACTGGTGGGGCGACCGAAGCGACGAGGAAGCCATCGACATGGTCCGCTACGCCATCGACCAAGGTGTCACCTACTTTGATACCGGCGATGTCTACGGCCACGGCGATTCCGAGGAACTCATCGGCCGGGCCGTCGAGGGCCACCGCGACGACGTCACCGTCGCGACGAAGGTCGGGTACGACTTCTACAACAACCCCCAGGCGGGCCACGGCGAGTTGCCCAAGGAGATGAACCGGGCGTACCTCGAAGACGCCTTCGAGAAGTCGCTTGACCGCCTCGGTCTCGACCGAATCGACGTCCTACAGCTTCACAACGCCAACGTCAGCGAGGTCGACGCCGACGTGCTCGAGTTCCTCGACGAACTGAAAGAGGCGGGCCGCATCGACGCCGTCGGCTGGGCGCTCGGCCCCTCGATCGGCTGGCTCGCCGAGGGCGACATGGCCATCGAGGAGGAGTTCGATTTGGTCCAACTCGTCTGGAACGCCTTTGAACAGGAGGTCGGCAACCACTTCCTCGAGACGATCGACCGCACCGGGTCGACGACGAGTCTCATCCCGCGCGTCCCCCACTCTTCGGGGCTTCTGAACGAGCAGGTCCGCCCGGAGACGGAGCTCGAAGAGGGCGACCATCGCGCGTACCGCCCTGACGAGTGGTACGAGACCGGCTGGGAGAAGATCGAGACGCTGCGCTTTTTGGAACGCGACGGCGAGCGGACGATGTCCCAGGCAGCGCTTCAGTGGCTCCTGTATCACGATTCGGTCGCGACGGTCACCCCCACGTTCCGAACCCGCGAGGACATCGACGAGTGGACCGCCGCGAGCGATGTCCCGGCGCTCTCCGAGGACGAGTACGAGCGCGTCCAGGGACTCTACGCGGAGAACTTCGGCATCGACGGCGACGACGGGATGGACGCGCTGCGGTCGTCGGTCGGCGGCGAGGACATCGACACGGCGGAATTGGACAAGGAATCGGCCGGTAGCTAGACCGAGATAATCGGTCGACGGACGCTGTCACGTTTATAAACTCCCTCGATAAACCTGGCTGCGCCCTCGGACCGTGCGCCCGCCGCGGGCGGTCGAACCACCCTTTTATATGTCCGACCGCAACTAAACCTATGAGTTCCGAATCTCGGACGATCACGGTGTACTCCGATTACGTCTGCCCGTTCTGTTATCTCGGCCGCGAATCGCTCTCGCAGTATCAAACGCGCCGCGATGCCGACCTCGAAATCGAGTGGCATCCGTTCGACCTTCGAAGTCAAAAGCGCAACCCAGACGGGACGATCGACCACTCGGTCGACGACGGGAAAGACGACGAGTACTTCGAGCAGGCAAAGCAGAACGTTCGCCGCCTCCAAGAGCGATACGACGTCGAGATGGACCTCGAGATAGCGACGGACATCGATTCGCTCCCCGCACAGGTCGTCTCGTACTACATCAGCGAACACCACGATTATCAAACGTGGCTCGATTTCGACGAGGCGGTCTTCGATGCGCTCTGGCAGGCGGGTGAGGACATCGGCGATACCGACCTACTGGTCGAACTCGCGGCGGACGCCGGGGTCGGAGCCGACGAGGTGCGCTCGGCGCTGGACGACGACGCGCTCCGAGCGGAGGTCAGAGAGCGCTTCGCCGAGGCGAACCGTGACGGTATCACCGGCGTCCCGACGTTCGTCTACGACGACCACGCCGCCCGTGGAGCCGTCCCGCCGGAGCACCTCGAACGACTCGTCGACGGCGTCTGAGAACTATCCGGGGTCGCCATCGACCAGTTCCGTCGCGAGCGAGACCGCTTCGACGGCCGACTCGCCGAGGACGTACGTGATCGGTTCGATACCGAACGCCCCGGTGTGGTAGACGATTCGCGGGACCGACCCCCGTTTATCAAACGCGGCCGCCAACCGGTCCCGGCGGTTCTCGTAGCCCGCCTCGAACTCTATGGGGTCGATCCCGCGCTCGCGGGCGGCGGCGAGTATCGCGTCGCTTGTCGCGAGGTTGATTGCGCCCCGAACCGACGCGTCGGCGTCCATCGCGGTTAGGATCATCCCGGCGACGTGTTCGGAGGCACCGAGCTCGGGATCTGAGGGGACGTTGATGCGGCCGTGCATGGCGTGTACCCGCCCCGGGATCGCTGCCACGTCGAGTTCGTCCGTCGCGTCCGGACGCGCCGTCGCGATGTTGGTGCCCACGTTGGGAACGTGATCGACGAGTGCCGGGGCGTTCTTCGCCGCCCGCGCCGCCCGGCGGACGGACTCGATCGCCGTCCGTTCGGCCCGCAGGTCCGCATCGCGCCCCCGGATGCAGAGATCACACCCCAGTCCCTGCAGCGCCGGCACCTCCGCCTCGTGGATCGCACAGATCGGGCCTCGATCCTCGAACGCCCGGATCAACTCGAGCAGTTCGGCGATGGCCTCGTACTCGTCCATCGTTCCGTCGACGAACCCCTCGGCGATGCGCTCGACTGTCGTCTCGAAGCGTGGGTCCTCGAGGAACCGCTCCTCGCCCTCGACGGCTCCACCCACGTAGTTGCTGACCGACGCCTGTGTCACCCCGAGGCGGTCGGCGATCTCCTGTTGGGTCATTCCGCGGTCGTCCAGTGCCGCCGCGAGCCGCACCCGGAGCGTCGGCAGGAACCGATCGACGACGATCTCGCTCGGCAACTGCAGGGTCATATCCGCCCTTCGGCCGACCCGCTCTTCAATTGTCTCCTCGGCCTCCAACGCCGGCCGCCCGATCGTATCATGGCCGGCCGATCAGTCCCGCTCGCCGTTCCCGCCGCCGCGCCAGCCGTATAATCAGATAATATTAGTTAGTTATATACCGCCCGACGACAACTATCCGTCACGATGACGCCCGAAACGGACGGGAGCGATGTCGACCGACCCGAGACGAAGCGCTTTAGCGACCACCTCCGGGAGCGTTCCGACCCCGCCTTCTCCGAGGCGGTCGAACACCCCTTCGTCGCCGACCTCGGTGCCGGGACGCTCGATCCGGACGCGTTCGCGGCGTATCTGGTCCAGGATTACGCCTTTCTCGACGCCCTCGTCGGAACGTTCGGGTTCGCCGTCGGGGAGGCCCCCGGAATCGCCGCCAAGCGCCCCCTGATCGAGTTTCTCGACGTCGTGACCGACGCCGAAAACGACTATTTCGAACGCTCCTTCGAGGCGCTGGACGTGCCGGCTGATCGATACGTCGACCCCGAGCGGACCGAAACGACCGAGGCCTTCATCGACCTCCTCGGGCGGGCCGCCCGGGAGGGCGGGTACGCGGAGACGCTCGCCGTGTTGGTGCCCGCCGAGTGGATCTACGAGTCGTGGGCACTCGCGGCCGTCGAGGCCCACGCCGACCCGGGCACCGACCCGCCGAGCGACGGCGCCGGCCTGCCGTTCTACTACGCGGAGTGGATCGACCTCCACGCCACCGACTCCTTCCGTTCGTTCGTGGGGTGGCTCCGGGGACAACTGGACTCGGTCGGGCCGGAGCTATCGCCGCCGCGTCGTCGCCGCGTCGAACGACTCTTTTCTCGCACCGTCGAACTCGAGGTCGAGTTCTTCGACACGCACTACCCGGGTGACCGATCCGGCTCGGGGGGTGTCTGAGATGGTCTCGAGCGCGCTCGTCCTCGGCGTGACGGCTGCAACGGTCGCAGTGTTCACCGCGATCGGCCTCCTCGCTGCGCGTGGGCGTGTCGACTCCGTCGAAGACTTCATTTCGGCGCGGGACTCCGCCGGCCACGGCACGGTGACGGCGACGGTCGTCGCCTCGATGATGGGCGCCTGGATCCTGTTCAGCCCCGCCGAGGCGGGCGCCGCCTTCGGCGGCTTGCCTGCGATCCTGGGCTACGCCATCGGCAGTACGATCCCGCTTCTGTTGTTCATCCCGGTCGGCTCCCGGATCCGGTCGGTAATGCCGTCGGGGCACTCGCTGACGGAGTTCGCCTACGCCCGCTTCGGTCCGGCGATGTACCTCTTCGTGCTCGTCGTCTCGGTGTTCTACATGTTCGTCTTCCTCGCCGCCGAGATGACCGGCATCGCTGGCGCGCTCTCGCTCGTCGCCGGCGTTCCCCAGTGGCAGACGGCGCTTCTCATCGGCGGCTTCGTCCTCATTTACACCGTATACGGCGGCCTCGTCGCCAGCATCGTTACCGACACGATCCAGACGCTCGTCGTCCTCCCGCTGTTGGCGGTCGGGTTCGGCGGCGCGCTCGTCGCCCTCGGCGGGGCAGGCGAAATTCACGCCGCCGCGATCGCTGCCGACACGCCGCTGCTCGATCCCTCCTTTCGCCCCGGTATCGAGTTCGGGATCTACGTCGCCTTCGCCATCCTCGGCGCGAACATGCTGAACCAGGGGATCTGGCAGCGGGTGTACGCCGCCGACGGCGAGGTGGCCCTACGTCGCGGGTTCGGGGCCGCCGCCGTCGTCGTCGTTCCGATGATCCTGCTTGCCGGGCTGTTCGGCGTCGCGGCCACCGCGCTCGGCCTCACCGGCCCCGACACCGCGAGCATCGCCTTCTTTCTCGTCCTTGAGGAGGCGTTCCCGACGTGGGTTACCCTCGTCGTCGTCGTGCTCGTCGTCTTGCTCGTGATGAGTTCGGCCGACACGATGTTTAACGCCATCGCCAGCGTCGTCACCGCCGACCTCGCCAGGCTAGTCGACGCCGACCAGCGGACCCTCTGGCTCGGCGGTCGGGGGCTGACGGTCGCGGTCGCACTCGGGGCGATCATCATCGGTGCCCAGGGGTACAGCGTCCTCCAGTTGTTCTTGACCGCCGACCTGCTGGCCGCCGCGGTGTTCTTCCCGTTTATATCTGGACTGTACACCGAACGCCTCTCCGGCCCCGGGGCGATTCTCGCCGGCGTCTCGGGGATCGCCGCCGGCGTCGCACACTTCCCGCTGTTGCGTGCGGCCCTCGCGACTATCCCGCAAGTCGACGGTATGCTGCCGGAGCCGTCGTTCCTCGTCGCCTTCGCCGGCGCGACAGGCGCTTCCGTCGCCGTCACCCTCGTCGCGACGGCGCTGTCCGATGCCGGAGCCGACCTCGACGCGATCGACGGGCGTGTCCGCGCGCTCGACGACCCGGTCGCCGACGGCGGGGTCGAGCGTCCGTCCACAGCGCGCGAGGAGAGCGGCCAAGACGACCGTCACCCCGCCGAGGATGGGGGTGAGCGCCGATGATCGTCGCCTCGGCCGTCGCACCGACGACCTTTGCAGCCCTCGTGTGGGGCTCGGTTCTCCTCGTCGTGGTCGTGTTCGTGTACATCGCCCGCGCGCTCGTCCTCGACCGTCAGTCGGCCTGAGCGAAGATAGATTCGAGCACCTGGCGCCCCTGACACCGCCGGGCGAACGCGGGGTTTAATCCCCCGACGCGGCTATCGTCGCTACGATGGCCGACGATCCGACGGCTCGGACTCCCCGGACCCTCGCTGATCCCGACGTGTCGGCGGCCGCCTCCTTCGTCGCTGACGCGATCGAACGCAACGCGCTCGCGACGCTTTTCGGCCGCTGTGCCGTCGAGTACGACGGCCGAGCAGCCTCGTCGCTGGCACCGGGGGACCGACACGTGATGTTGAAACCTGACGGGACGGCGCTCGTCCACACCGATGAGGGACAGAAACCCGTGAACTGGCAGCCCCCCGGGTCCGCCCACAACTGCCGGGTCGATGACGGGAAACTCGTGGTCGAGAGCGTCCGTTCCTCGCCCGACGAACGCCTTACAGTCCGGTTTTCCGCAGTCGCTTTCGCGGCCGCGTTCGACCCGACCGACGAGGAATCGATCGACGTCGTCGGAACAGAGGCCGACCTGAAGCGCCGAATCCTGGCGGAACCGGAGTTGGTCGAGGCTGGCTTTCGGCCGCTCGCGACCGAGCGACGAACCCCCGCCGGCGCAGTCGATGTCTACGGCGAGGACGACGACGGACGGACGGTCGTCCTCGAGTTGAAGCGCCGCCGCGTCGGGCCGGACGCAGTCGGACAGTTGCACCGATACGTTGAGGCACTCGAACGCGATCTCCACGCGGGCGCCGAGGTTCGGGGGCTACTCGTTGCGCCCTCCGTGACCGAACGGGCACGGGCGCTGCTCGCCGAGGAGAGTCTTGAGTTCGTTCCGCTGTCGCCGCGTGGCGACGAGCCGTAGGCTATTCGAGCTCGGATTGAAGTTTCGAAAGTAGGTTTAGCGCCTCCAGCGGCGTCGTCTCGGCGAGATCAATCGCTGCCAGTTCCGCGAGCAGGGCCTCGCGACCGCCGTCGGTGCTCGCCGGGTCTGTCCGTGGTCGGGACGGCCGATGTGAGGGGGCTGTCGGGCGCGTCTCTCCGGCGAGCAGCGCCTCGGCCCGGTCGACGACGTTCGCCGGGACGCCGGCCATCTCGGCGACCTCGATACCGTAAGACGCGCCGGCGGGGCCGGTGCGGAGGTCGTGTTCGAATTCGACGCCGTCGTCGCTTCGCTCCGCCGAGAAGTGGTAGTTCCGCGCCCGCGGAAGCCCCTCGACGACGTCCGTTAGCTCGTGATGATGCGTCGCGAAAAGGGTGTACGCACCGACCGAGTCGTGGAGGTACTCCGTCGCCGCCTGCGCGATGGCGTAGCCGTCCCGCGTCGAGGTGCCGCGCCCAACTTCGTCGAGGACGACCAGTGAATCCTCGTCGGCCGCCTCGAGGATGGCGGCGAGTTCGGTCATCTCGACCATGAACGTCGAGCGCCCGCCCGCGATGTCGTCTGAGGCGCCGACACGGGTGAACACCCGCTCGACGATCGGCACCTCGGCGCGCGCCGCCGGGACGAACGACCCCACCTGCGCGAGCAGCGAGATCAGCGCGACCTGGCGCATATAGGTCGACTTGCCCGACATGTTCGGGCCGGTGAGAACCGCTATCGGGCGCTCGCGCGGGAGGTCGGTCGGGTTCGGAACGAACGACGCCTCGCTCCGCTCGACGACCGGGTGCCGACCCTCCTCGATGTCGATCCCGTCGGCCCCCACGTCGGGGCGGCAGTAGCCGTACTCGGCTGCGACGGCCGCGAGCGAGCGGAGCGCGTCGAGGCGGGCGACCGCGTCGGCGGTCCGTTGTAGCCGCTCGGTCGCCTCGGCGACCTCGCTTCTGACCGCTCTGAACAGATCGTACTCCAGTTCGTCGGCGCGCTCGCCCGCGCTGATGATCTCGTCTTCGCGTTCTTTCAGCTCAGGCGTGTAGAAGCGCTCAGCGTTCTTCAGCGTCTGCCGACGGTGGTAGTCGTCGGGGACTGCTTCGAGGTTCGGGTTCGTCACCTCGATGTAGTAGCCGTGGACGGCGGTGTGCCCGACTTTCAGCGAGTCGATCCCGGTCCGTTCGCGCTCGTCGGCCTCGAGATCGTCGATCCACGCCTTCCCCTCGCGTTCGGTTTGCCGGAGATCGTCGAGTCGCTCGTCGTACCCCTCGCGAATGACGCCCCCCTCGGTGATCTCGATGGGCGGTGACTCGGCGATCGCCGAGTCGATCAGCCCCCTGACCCCGGGGCAGTCGTCGAGATCGGACTCGATCGACGCCAACAGATCGCTGTCTCCCGCGGCGTCCGACAGGCATGCACGGAGGTCGGGGACGACCGACAGCGTCGATTCGAGCGCTCTGAGGTCGCGGGCGTCGGCGCGGCCGCGGGAGATCCGCGATACGAGCCGTTCGACGTCGTAGACGTCGGCGAGCAACTCCCCTGCGCGCTCGCGGCCACCGACGCGCTCGCGAAGCGCTCCGACCGCGTCGAGACGCCCCCTGATCCGGTCGGGATCGAGCAGCGGCCGGCGGAGCCAGTCCCGGAGCGTCCGTCCCCCGAGCGCGCTCGCGGTCTCATCGATCGTCTCGATCAGGGCCGCCCCCTCGAGTCCATGGACGTGTCGTGGTTCGAACACCTCTAGCGACCGGAGCGCGACCGCGTCGAGGAGCATGTACTCGCGGGGATCATAGCGTGTGAGATGGGTGAGATACTCCAAGCGACCGGTCTCGCCGTCGGTCCGGACGCCACGGGCGTACTCCGCGTAGGCGAGCAACGCCCCGATGGCGCGGGTTTCGGCCTTGCCCGCCAGCGAGTGCTCGCCGAAGTACGACGACGCCTTCGCCGCGGCGGCCTCGAACTCGAACGCCGAGTGCTCGTACGGCGTCACCATGCAGTCGGCCCCGAACGGCTCCGTCGGGGCGTCGGGGCCGACGACCGCCTCCGCGGGGTCGAAGCGCTCGAGTTCGTCCGAGATGGCCCCGAGTCGGTCGAGTTCGGTCGCGTAGAAGTCGCCGGTCGAGACGTCGAGAAATGCGAGCCCGTAGCCGTCGGTCAGGCAGGCGACAAAGTTGTTGTCGGCCGCCGAGAGCAGCTCTGTCTCGGTGAGCGTCCCCGGTGTGACGACCCGGGTGACGGCCCGTTCGACCAGCCCGGACGCCTCCGCCGCGTCCTCGACCTGATCGGCGATGGCGACCCGGTAGCCGGCATCGAGCAGCGTTTCGACGTACGACTCGGCGTTGTCGATCGGGATGCCAGCCATCGGATAAGTGCCCGTCGAGTCCTCGCGTTGGGTCAGCGTGATTTCGAGAAGTCTGGCGGTCGCCTCGGCGGCCGAGCAGAAGGTCTCATAAAAATCGCCCACCTGGAACAGCACCAAGGCGTCGTCGTAGCGCTCGCACAACTCGAGATACTGCGACAGCATCGGCGTGAGTTCCTCGGCCTTTTGAGCCATCTCCGGGGGCGGTCCCAGCGCCTCGTCCATACCCGGGCGTGTGTCTCGCCGGGCAAATACTCACCGCCATCCCGGCGACCGACACCGTTTTTGATGCCTTCCCCGAACTATCAGTATGTCCGACGACGCCGAGACGATCACGCTCGCCTTCGAGTTGGCGGCGCTGGAGCGACTCTTGGACCCGGCGGATGTCATCCGAGACACCCAGCGATGGACGGACCACCTCGGGATCGTGAGCGACGAGCCGACGCACCTGGTCAGAAAGCGGGCCCGCGACTACGGGCTCACGCCCGATTTTCTTCCGGGACCGCGCGACCGCGCCGAGAGCCTCGTGAAGATCGGCAACCAGCCCGAACACGACGCGGCCCGCTACATCCTCGTCTCCGCCGACGAGGGGATACAAGAGACCGCCGAGAGCCACGACTGGGAGTTCAGACACATCGAAGAGGCCGCCGAAACGGCCGGCTGGAACCTCCACGATGGCGACGCAGACGAGGACGACGAGGCCCACTCCGGGTGGCCCTGACCGGCGAGGTCGGTAGATTTAACCCCGGACTGGGACATCCACGGACATGAACTTCCGGGAGGGGTTCTGGTCGATCTACCGCGAGGCGCTGCCGGTTTTGCTCGTCGCGCTCGTGGGAGGGCTCTTCTCCGGGTTGGTGCTGGAGGAACTGCTCGAAAGCGTCGCCCGGTTTCCCGGCCTCCTCGTGATGGTCCCCGTCTTTCTCGCAACCCGCGGCAACGTCTACGGCGCGCTTGGCGGGCGGATCTCCAGCGGCCTCCACCAGGGGCTTATTCCCCCCGAGTTCGAGTGGAACGACCGCCTCGTGAACGCGGTCCTCGCCTCCTTCGTCAACGGGGTCACCATCTCGGCCGTTATCGGCGTCCTCTCGTGGATCGTGCTGCAGTTGCTCGGGTGGCCCTCGGCGGCGCTTTCGGAGCTCGTCGCGATCATGCTGATTGCCGGGACGCTGACCTCCATCGTGCTCATCTTCGGCCTGCTCGGGATCCTCTTCGGCGGCTACAAACTCGGCTACGATCCGGACAACCTCGTGGGGCCGATTGTCACGACGCTGGGCGACGTCTTCGGGATGGTCTTTTTGTTCGTCGCCGTTGCCGTCGTCGAGGTGGTGTTCGTCTGATGGCGGCGGGAGCCGATCTCGGTAGTTGGGACGCTCGAACCATCGTTTCGAACATGCTCCCGTTGCTCGTCGTGTTGTGTACCATCGTCCTCTGGGCGGGCATCACGTTAAACGAGGCCGAGGCGTTGCTCGATGAGTACGGCCTCCTCGCGGTCATGGTGCCGACGATGGTCGGTGCCGGCGGCAACCTCGGGACGATCCTGAGTTCACGGCTCACAACGCGACTCCACCTGGGGACGACGGAACTGGACCTCCGCGATCGGGTGCTGTGGGCCAACGTCGCCGCCGTGTTGGCGCTGGCCGCGACGGTGTTTACCACCCTGGCCGCGGGTGCGTGGGTCATCGGCCAGTTGATCGGCGCACCGTTGGCGCTTTCGGCGTTGCTCACGATCTCGCTCGTCAGCGGGATGTCAGTCGCCGTGATCGCCGTCGTGTTCGGTCTCGCCGCAACGTACGGTTCCTACCGGCTCGGGATCGATCCCGACGACACGACGATCCCGATCGTGACGAACGTCGTCGATGTCTTTGGGATGCTCATCTTCATCGGCGTGTCGACGCTGGTGTTGGGCTGAGGGCGTTCAGTCCGCCAGTTCGCCGAACTGCTCGGCCGCGGTTCGGGTTCCCTTCGCGATCACGACATCGCCGGACCGGAGCTCGGTGTCGACGTCGGCGACCAGAAGCCAGCCCTCCTCGGGACGGCGGATGGCGATGATTGACATCGTCACGTCGGCGTCCGGCACGCCTCCGGAGACCGGTGTCCCGTCGAGGGCACTGCCGGGGGTGACTTCGACGCGGGTGATGATCTCGTCGCTCTCTTGAACAGCCATCCCGACGACCGGGTGAACCTCGATGTCGCGCAGGACGCCTTCGCTGATGTCGACCGCGGCGTCGCTTATCATCTCGGTGCTGGTACCGAGATGGATCAACCCTCGGAGCGACACCGGATGTTCCGCCTCCGCGGCCGCCCGGAGCACCCATGCCTCGAAGCGCGACTCCAAGGCATCGACCTCGACTTCGAGGTTTCTGACCTCTTCTGCGAGCTCCTCGCTGTCGAAGAGCACGCTACTGTAGGCGAGATCCACGGCGAGCTCCGAGAGGTTTTTCATATGCACGATCGTGTCGACCGCCCGCCCGAGGTCGGCCACGGCGGGCGAGTCGGGCTCGAAGGGCTCGTACGTCTCGCCGGTCATCGTACGGTAGACGTCGCCGATCTCGCTCTCGGGGCCGCGGAGCAGGGCCACGTCCTCGGCTTCGATCCGTGTCGTTGGGCCGGGGTTTAACAGCCATTCCGACCCGCGCCGGAGCGCGATCACCCGGACGCCGGTCTTCGATTCGAGATTGATCCCTTTCAGCGTCCGCCCGGTGTAGGGCGACTCCGCCTCGACGGCACCCCTGACGAGCGTCTCGACGGCCTCCGGTAGTGCCGCCCGCATCGCCTCCGGGACACTGATGTCCTCGAGAACGATCTTTGCGATATCGCCCGCGGCATCGCTGATCTGGTCGGTGGCGGCGACGATGCTGAGCACCGGCGCAAGCCGTTCGGCGTCGTCGGGGCTTCTGGCGGCCATGAGAAGGCTCATTCGCGCCCGCATCTCCAAGACGTCCATCCGCTCCTCGAGGTGGAGCACTTCCTCGGCGAGGCCGGTGTTGCGGTGCAACACCGCCGAGTACGAGAGGTCGATGAGCAACTCCGCGGTGTCTTTCATCTCCACCAACACGTCCTTGACGCTCACCGGTTCGTACGCCACGGGCGAGGACGCTTCGCCTTCGAGGGGGTCCATACCCCGTAGATCCGCGGAGGTGATAAAAAAGCGTTTCCCGCGGCGCGGACCACCCCACTCTCCGGCGACCGTCTCGCCGACGTTGTAGCCGGATTACACGCCCCCAAAACTGGTAGTCGCTGGGACCCGTACTACGAACGGAATGGTACCCGTGAGGGATCTCCCGTGCGGCCGACAGCGGCCCGACCCAAAGGTGACCCGCCGCCCCGTCCGTGCTGGTTTCCCAGCCCCGACGGCCCCGGGGACTGACACGCCCAGAGACAACGCACCGAGGCGGCCGACTCCGGCCGATCTCGCACGCCGATGGCCGTGACGAGACGCGAGGTCTTAGAACACCTCGCGGCGGCGAGCGACGCGGAACGCCGAGAGACGACGACCCCCGAAACGCTCGCGGCCACCCTCGATGTCGAGAGGCGCGCGGTCGAGGAGCAACTGAAGCGCCTGGCGGGCTGCGAGTTGGCCCGGACGTATCCCGACGGACGGGTTCGAGTGACGATCACCGGCGAGGAACTCCTCGAACTCGATACGGAGGGGACGGTCATCGTCGACGAACCGAACGGCGGTTCGGAGCCGTGAGCGGCCCAGTACTTATTATACCGGATCGCGAGTGCCGACACGAGATGGAGGTATCGATGCCAAATGTCGAAGAGAGAGACTGACCAGTCAGAGGAGACGCCCAACGAGGTGCGGTACGAGCCCGAATCCAGCCGCTACGACGTCTTTGAGTGCTCCGACTGCGACAACGTCGTCCTCGCGCTCGGCCGGGACGACCCGCCGATGTCGTGTCACGACGAGCCGATGGAGCGGGTCACGGATGTCGAAATGAGCGTCAAGCCGCCGGACGTCAAAGAGGTGCTGTTGGACGCCTTCGGCCTTCCGAAGGCCGGCCTGGACATCTGTCTGTGCGTCATCGGCGAGGGACCGCTCTCGGCGAACGAGGTCGCCGAGTCGCTCGGCTACGACCGGAGCACGGTGACCCGGTATCTCAACACGCTCGTCGATCTCGGGCTGTTGCAGCGCTCCGAGTTGAACCGCGAGCAGGGGGGCGTTGTCAACGTCTACCACTCGGTCGACCTCGAGCGGATGCGCCGTGAGACGCTGATCGGGTTCTACGTCTGGGCCGGCGAGGCGGCCTCGCTCATCGAGGAGGCGAACCTGACGAAACAGGATTACCTCGATGAGAACCCCGACCGGGACCTGCCGGACGTGTTCTGGGAGTCCTTCGGGAAGTGACCGGCGGATCGGCGGCCCACCCGCGCGACTCGCGTGACGCCCGCGCTCGTGCAAGCGGTCTGAACCCCCGCGAGAGCCTCTTTATATCCCGTAACGTCCCTGTACGCATGACAGACTTCGACGTCCTCGTCATCGGCGGCGGAACGGGAAACAACGTCGCGGCGGCGGCGGCCGACGCGGGCCTCGAGACGGCGCTCGTCGAACCGGGTCCCCTCGGCGGCACGTGTCTCAACCGCGGCTGTAACCCCTCGAAGATGCTCATCCAGGCGGCCAACGCGGTCAGACACGTCCGTGAGGCAGACCGGTTCCACGTCGACGCGACGCTCGAGGGGATCGACCACGGGGCCGTCGTCAACGACATGGACGATCTGCTCGGCGGTATCGCGGCCGACATGGAGGTCCGCTACCGCGAGCGCGATCACCTCACGCTGTTCGACGAGTACACTTCGTTCGTCGGCGAGCGGGCCGTCGACCTCGGCGGGGAGACCGTCACCGCCGAGAAGATCGTCGTCGCCACCGGGAGCCGCCCGGTCGTCCCGCCGATCGACGGCCTCGACGAGGTCGACTACCTCACGAGCCGCGACGCGCTCTACCTCGACGAACGCCCCGAGAGCCTCGTCGTCATGGGCGGGGGGTACATCGCCGTTGAGTTGGGCTACGTCTTCGAGACCATGGGCACCGATGTCTCGATCGTGGAAATGAACGACACGTTGATTCACCGCGAGGACGGCGACATCGCGTCGGCGTTCACCGACATCGCGGCCGAGCGCCACGACGTCTACACCGGTCACCGCGCCGCCGCCGTCGGGCGCTCCGGCGACGGGTACGCGGTTCGCGCCGAGACCGAAGCCGGCGACGAGACGACCGTCGAGGGCGAGGAGGTGCTGCTCGCGCTCGGGCGCCGTCCCAACAGCGACGAACTCGATCTCGACGCCGCCGGGATTGAGACCGACGACCGCGGGTTCATCGAGACGGATAAGTACCTCGAGACCACCGCGGATAACGTCTGGGCGCAGGGCGACGTCGCGGGCAACGCCATGTTCAAACACTCCGGCGACTACGAGACGCGGCACACGGTCGCAAACGTCGTCGAGGGCGAGCGCCGGGCGCTCGACCTCTCCGCGATGCCGCACACGATATTCACCGATCCGCAGATCGCTGGGGTCGGCGCGACGGAGGAGAGACTCGACGAGGAGGGGACGGCGTACGTCGTTGGGCGCGCCGACTACGCCGACTCGGCGATGGGGCGGGCGAAGAAACTCGACGACGGGTTCATGAAAGTTCTCGCGGCCCCCGACGGGGAGATCCTGGGCGTCCACGCGATCGGCTACGAGGCCTCGACGCTCGTCCACGAGGCCGTCGTCGCGATGCGTCACGGCCTCACCGTCGACGACATCGTCGATACGATCCACGCCCACCCGACGCTGAGCAAAGTCGTCGAGGCGGCCTTTCGCGACGTCGGGAACTGACGGCGGCGCGGCCGCCCGTTTTAATGTAGTTGCCTGTGGCCGTGAAACGAGGTCGCACAGGCGCTGCATACCTTTAATTAACCGCGCACAACCGGCAGGCGGAGCGATCGGTCACACGCTCCGTACCCCTACCATCCCTTCCTCACTTGATAACACGTAGCGAGCGGAAGCCCACCCCTTTGGGTGGGAGGATCTCAATCCCGACGACCGACGGCTCGGCGCGTGTTCGAACTGCGGGGACGACGTCCGGCCGACCGACGAACTCATCGCCTACGAGCGTTCGGACAGCACCGTCGGCGTGTTCGCCGAGTGTCCCTCGTGTGCGTCGGTCGTCACTCGACCGGTTCCCCGACGAGTTCCCCCGACTCGAGGCGGTCGAGACAGTCCCCCACGGTCGTCGTTTCGCCGGCCGTCGAGTGCGGGAACACCCCTCGGAGCCCGCCGTCCGCGTAGACCGCCACGCAGACCAGCGGGAGCCGGACGACCGCCGAGCGTTCCGCCGAGAGCATCGACGAGCGCTGCTCGTACCGGAACGCCGGCTTGAGGGAGTGGCCGGTCCGTTCGGCCCACCGGTGGAACTCCGCGACGCACGAGCGGACCGGCTGTTCGTACTCGCCGCCGTCGGCCACCGCCGCGTCGACTGTCGTCCCCCACACTCTGAGGGAGACATCGGCGACGCGCCCGCAGGATTCGAGCTCCCCGAGCCGCGACAACACGGCCTCCCGCGGGTCGCCCGGCGGTGCCGAGAGCTCCCGGACCCACACCACGACCCGCGGCGGATCGTCCGGTTCGTCGGTCACGATCGACGTTCCGAGAGGAACTCCGCGGCCCGCGTCTCGCCGAGTTCCATCAGTTCCTCGACGAACGACGGCCGCCGGTCGACCTTCGTCGAGCAGTGGTAGGCCTCGCCCATCGGGATCCGGCGGATCTCGGTCTTCCTGAACTCGTCCTCGGGGAGGTGTCCCTCGTCGACCCACTCGTTGACGCGCTCTATGACCCCGAGTTCCTGGTTCAACGAGATGTTCCCGGAGAGTTCGTTTCGGCGGTCGGCAATCTCCTCGAGCGACGTGGGCTCGCCCTCGCGCTCCTGGGGATTGATCTGGATAACCCACAGCTCCTCGGGCTTGCGGTCGGCGTCGACGGTCATCAGATCGTCTATGGGCGGGTTCTGGCTGAACAGTCCGTCCCAGTGGTAGTGGCCGTTGATTTCGACGGCCTCGAACATCGTCGGGACGGCCGCCGACGCGAGGACCGCCTCCGGCGTCACCGCCTCGTTGGTGAACGTCTCGAAGACGCCGGCGTTGATGTTGACCGTCCCCACGACGAGTTCGGGCGCGTCCGCCCGGCAGAGCTCCGGAACCTCCTCGAAGTCGATGTGTCGCTTGAGTGTCTCGCGGATCTCCTTCTTGCCGAGTTCCGGGCCGGGGATCTGGTAGGGGCTGACCTCGAACGTCGGCGCGCCCGTGCTCCCGAACCGCGAGAGGCCGACGACGAACTCGTTTAGGAACCGGTCCGTGGGGTCGGAGGCCGACAGGTCTGCCCAGAGCGCGTCGAGGAGTTCGACCGCCCGCGTCTCGTCGGCGGTCACCAGCCCGTACCACGCCGCCAGCGCGTTGAACGCGCCGCCGGAGGTCCCGCTGATCCCGACGAGTTCGTAGCCGTCGTCCCACTCCCGGAACAGCTCCTTGAGCACGCCGGCGGTGAACGCCGTGTGGCTTCCGCCGCCCTGGCAGGCGATCGCGACCCGGGTCGGCGAGGAATCACTCATACGTGTGTGTGTAGCCGCCATCCCAGAGCATGTCGGCGCCGTTGAGATGTTCACCGTGTTTCGAGAGACCGAACGTAAAGAGGTTCGCGACCTCGGCGGGGGTCATCATCTCCTTGGTGCGGGCCTGTCCGAGCATGACGTCCTCGACGACCTCCCGTTCGGAGATGCCGCGCTCCTCGGCGGTGTCCTCGATCTGATCAACCATCAGCGGCGTCAACACGTAGCCGACGCTGACGGAAAACCCCCGGAGCGTGCCCTCTCCCTCCGCGGCGATCGCCCGGGTGAGACCCTCGAGACCGTGTTTGGCGGTGATGTAAGCCGCCTTGTCCTGGGTTGCGTAGTGGCCGTGGACCGACGACATGTTCGCGATGGCGCCGACGCCGTCCTCGGTCGCCCGGATGTGCTCCATTGCGTGTTTGGCGGTGAGAAACGGCGCCCGAAGCATGATGTCGAGCAGCAGATCGTACCGATCCATCGGGAACTCGGGGATCGACGCGATGTGTTGCATGCCGGCGACGTTGGCGACGTATCGGAGCTCGCCCGCCTCCGCGGCCGTCTCGACCATCGCCTCGACGTCGCCGTCGTCGGCAAGATCGGTCGGGAGCGGTCGCACCGTTCCGTCGACGCCGACATCGGCGGCGAGGTCGACGGTGCCGTCGAGGCCGTCCTCGTCGATGTCGGCCCCGACGACGGTGAGGCCGTTGGCCGCCAACGCGACCGCCGTCGCGCGGCCGATCCCCGAGGCCGCCCCCGTCACGATGGCGACCGACGCCGGCCCGAAGTGCGGGTCCTCGACGACGAGGAGGTCCTCGGCCGTCAGTTCCGGCTCGGTCAACTCGAACGCATCGGTAGGTGTACTCATGCACGCCAATACAGAACGGGGGATAACAGTGTTTGGTATTCGCTCGGCCGGTGGCCACTCACGTTCTTGGAACGGGGACGCGATGTCCGCCTCCCCGGGTCACCGGTGCTCATACTGACGGACAACCGAACGGGCACACGACGCACGAGGGTCGCGCCGTTCGACGGAGCGACCAGCGGATCGCCTCTGCGTCGGCGTCATCTGCGCTCGTCCACCAGTATCAATCGTCGGCCGGCACGTGGGGCGGTCCGAGGTCCTCCATCGCCCACGTGACCACCCGCGCCTCCACGAGATCCCGCTCCTCGACGTGGGGG
>Ga0207414_1000277_pt1 | contig 24322 bp, 19 predicted proteins | sample PonA231FremontCA_2_FD_187269 | JGI IMG/M metagenome (GOLD analysis project Ga0207414, IMG submission 187269) | Marine sediment microbial community from Fremont, CA, USA - Pond A23 Sediment 1 (SPAdes) | ecosystem: Environmental > Aquatic > Marine > Unclassified | place: USA: Fremont, California...
AACCAGTTCTTTAATCTCTAGATTATTAGGAAGTGGAAATAAACATCGTGCAAACAATGTAGCTGAACATGTTTTTTTCATTGCAATTATATATGGAATTGTCGTTGGTTTTATTGGGATGTTCTTTTCCGCTAATATTATAAATTTATTTACAAACGACCCTGTTTTAATAGACCTAGGACAACGCTATATAAAGATAATATTAACTGGTTCAATGGCAATGTTTGTTCCAATTATCTTTAATTATATATTACGCGGTGAAGGCAACACTATTGTTCCAATGTTAACATTAATGATTGGAGCAATATTAAATATAATAATAGACCCATTTATAATTTTTGGTATTGGACCTTTTCCTCAACTTGGGGTTGCAGGTGCAGCCTATGCAACTATTTTTTCTAGAATAATCGGAGCAATATTTATAATCTTTGTCCTGTTTAGTAATAAAAATGAACTTTCTCTTGATTTAGAAGACTTCAATTTTGATTTTGGAATTATAAAAGAGATTTATCAAGTTGGATTACCAGCTATGGTAAATAGACTACTATTCAGCACAGCTATGGTTTTTATAAACCTGATTTTAGGGGCCTTTAATTCCACTGCAATTGCAGTTATGGGTATTATATTTAGAATGCAGTCCTTCTTTCTAATGATGGTCTTTGGGCTAACACAAGGATATTTACCATTAGTTGGATATAACTATGGGCACAATAAACCACAGCGGATGAAAAAAACTGTTATTTTAGGTAATTTAACAGCACTTTCTTTTGGTATACTCGGTTTTGCTGTGTTTCAATTATTCCCAGAAACAATATTAAGTTTATTTAACAATGACCCTAAATTATTAAAAATAGGGATTCCAGCCCTAAGAAGAGTAAGTATGTCTTACTTCTTTTTAGTCTTAAATATAGTCGGTATAGCTACATTCCAAGCTATAGGTAAAGGTCTACCAAGTTTTATTTTAACCGTTTTAAGACAGGCCATATTATTAGTTCCTGGAATGTACATTTTAGGTCAATTATTTGGACTAAGTGCAACCTGGTTATCATTCCCATTAGCTGAAGTATTAAGTTTTGCTATAATGCTACCTTGGTTAATTTCTACTCTTAAAGGAGCAATGTATAATATGAGAGAACGAGGACCAGAACAAACAACAATTTAAAACTCATAATATTTAAATATACAAGTTCCTCCTTAATTTAGGAGGGACTTTTTATATGCATTATTATTCAATTTAAAGGAATATTTACTAAGCTTTTTTAACATTTTTGCTATTATGTTTTATAATAAACGTTTCTAAAAACTCACCTATTGAAAATACTATTGCACCTAAAACAGCCGGTTCAATATTAAAATAGAGGTTGATAAATCCTAACAGGATTAGAAGTAATAAAATAACAGCAAAAAGATTTAAACCTTTGGCCTTAGCTATAACTGGTGTAGTTCTCTTCTTCATCATCATACCCCAATAAGTTTCTCTAAATGCTCTAGCTAAAGGAAAAATAGCAAAAGCAAGAATTACTTTTTGAGCAAGTATTGTAATCTCATGAGAAACAGCAATTAAATTATGTAACACATAATAACCTACAGGAGAAAGAGCAAATAGTACAATAATAGCAGAAGTTAAAACTCCTAAAGAAAAATTGAATATTTTAATTTTTCTCATATTCTGCTCGCTATTATGATAGACAAGTGATATTTGATGAAGCATCCTCAAAGGTCCCGCAAGCATTGTAACTAATGTCCAGGAAACTCCATAAGCTGCAAGTGATCTTACAGCAGTGCTGCTTCTTGCCAGTCCACTTTGTATAACAGGTTGTATAAACATAGTAATTATAATTGTAAAAGCAAGTGGTAAAAAGAATTTAAAAATCTTGTAATAATCAAGACCTGCTTTGTTAAAATCCGAAGAAGGCATTTTCTCAACAGCATTAACTATACTACCCGAATTATATTTTAATCCTCCTAAAATAAATACACCCTCTAAAGCAATTCCAAGTACATAAGCTAGACAAGCTGCAATAACCCCATTTATACTATTGGTTTTAACTACCCAACCTAGAAAAATCACCATTCCAATTACCCTTAATATTACTCCAGGGACTATTAAGAGAGTCTTCTTAAGTCCAGTAGCAATACCTTGATAGGCATTCCTCAACACTACTACAATTGGTAGAAAAGCAGTAACCATCATAGCAGAAGTTGCAAGATCAACTTCTTTTTGAGACTGTAGTCCAATAAAGTGTTTAAAAACAAAATCTCCTAAAGAAGTTATACCTAATGTCATTATTAATCCAAAAAGAATAAACATCAAAACAAAAGCAAAATTACGAGAAAGATAATAACTTTTTTTATCTTCTATTACAGAAGTAAATAACTGACGAGTCATAATGGAAGGAGCGTTAATGATATTAGTCACACTTTTTACAACGGTAAAGACAGCGATACTTAATTCCGGTAACGGCATTCTTGCCAAAGCACTATTTATTATAGTGTGGGAAAGTGCTACTAAAACAGGGAAAACGGCCAGGGGTAAGAAGAACTTTATTAAAATGTTATAACTTAGTGGAATATTTTCAGTATCCAAATTTCCCTGACCTCCTGTTAATATTTATTACAAGTTAAATTATTAATTATTCTTTAACTATCATAGCTTCTTTTAATTCTTTAGCATCACTTTCCGTTTTTATATATTTTACTATTTCGAGAGCAAATTCTAAGGCTACTCCTGGTCCGCGGGCAGTAATAATATTATCATCTTTTACAACTCTATCTTCTAGATATTGACAGGAAGACATCTCATCTGAAAAGCTAGGATAGCTAGTTGCCTTTTTCCCTTCCAATATTCTAGCAGCTTCTAAAACAATTGGTGCTGCACAAACTGCAGCAACTAATCCACCTTTATCATATATTTTTCTTACAAAGTCAAGAATTTTTTGATTATCTCTTAAATTCCCAGCACCAGGCATACCTCCTGGTAAAACAATTGCATCGAAATCATCAACATCAATTTGATCTATCCTCTGGTCAGCAATTATAGGAATCCCGTGATCACCTTTTACATCGAGTGAATTTAAGCTAATAGTAACCACTTCTATACTAGCTCTCCTCAATACATCTATATTAGTAACAGCTTCTATTTCCTCAAAACCTGTTGCTAATGGAATTAATACTCTACTCATCTAATCCCTCCTTTATTAATTTTCTATATATTTATAAACTTCTTTCTCTAAGCTTATATTATCATTAAAATGAATAGTTTTAAATCCCAATTTTTCTGCGGCCTGAATATTTTTGAAACTATCATCTATAAATAATGAATTTTTAGGCAAAATATCAAATCTATCAATTAATTTCTTATATATTAATCTGTCAGGTTTTATAGCTTTAACTTGATAAGAAATTATCATCCCATCAAAATATCTAAAAAAATCATATTTATCATAAACTACTTCAAAAGCTTCCTTATGAAAATTGGAGAGCACATATAAATTCAAAGATTTATTTGCAAGTTCATTTAAGACATCTAAATTGGGCTCAATAGGGGTAAGATATAATTTCCAGTTATGCATGATTTCCTTTATTAACTTTTTATTTTCAGGTTGCCTTTCAATAAATATTTCAGTTGCTTTTGAAGCAGAAATTTCCCCTTTATCAAGCTTTATCCATTCCTGACTTTCAAAAATGTTCTCAGATATTTTTTGATGAAGTTTTTCATCTTTTATATGATCCGAAATAATATTGCCTGAATTAAAATTAAGAAGTACATTTCCCAAATCGAAAATTACATTTTTAATCATTTATAATATCTCCCTTATTATTAATCATTATTGTTAATTAAAAGTTTTCATTTCTTTTATCCCTGATTCTCTCTATTATTAATCCAATTAATAAAACTATAATACCAACAATAATACCCATTATACCTATTTTAACTGTTAAGCTCATATTAGTATCTACTAGTAAATCTATGAACATGTGATAAATACCATTACCAATTAATAAGGCAGCTGCAATTATCAAAATGGTTAGACCGATATTTTTGATGTTCAATATATTTACCTCCTTTACTTGTTTTTTTGAATAAAATCACTAATTAAATTAGCAGTAATTTTCCATTGTTCCTCACGGCTAATGGTTCTTTTACCATCACCTTTTTGAGGACCATAATTACCAAATCCTGCGTGATTGCCACCTTTAATAATATTAAATTCCGCCCCAGATGGCAATATATTTTTGCTTGCTTCCACCTTGTTTCTATCTATAACCTGATCCTTTTCCCCATTTATAGAAAGTGCTTTTAATTTTTTATTTGAAAAGTCTACCTTTTCAGGTGGATAGGAAGCTAAAAATATTATTCCCTTAAATTTTCCCACATTATTTTCATGCAGATAGCTAGCTGCCATAGCTCCCCCTAAAGAATGCCCCATAATATATAAATTATCAATGCTCTGTTCATATTCATCTAATATTATTTCAGCCCTATCTTTATCAAAAATTGCTAGATTGAAAGGCATTTTAACTATATATGTTGTAAAGCCCTTTTGGCTCAACATATCAGCTAAAGGAGCATAAGCTGTTGCATCTACTTTCCCACCGGGATAAAAAATTATCCCAATATTATCTTCAGATTTAAATTGATAGTATTTTTTATATTCAGAAACATTCATTTTATTTAAATACTCATCATTACCTTCTAACGGCTGATAACTTTGATTAAGATAATAATATCCGCCACCTAAAATCAAGCCAATTATTAAAATTAATATAATAAATATATTTCTTTTATTTAACATTAAGATCAATCCCTTTTATCAATTTCTAATTATTAGATTCTTGGTTTAGAATAATTTCCCTTTAAATTAATTTTTAATTAAATCTAAGAAAACCGCCGATCATCTTATTTAGATAACCCGCGGTTTATTTTCTTATTTGATTTAATTAAATTATGGGACTAAAACAGTGTCTATTAAGTGAATCACACCATTTTTAGTTTTAATATCGGTTACAATCACTTTGGAGTTATCGATATAAACATTTCCGTCTTTAATATTAATCTCAATGTCTTTTCCCAATAATGTATTTACTGAGGCCCCATCCATTTGTAAAACATCGGCTGCCATTACTTCGCCTTCAATTACATGGTATTTTAGATAACTAGCTAACACACCTTGATTTTTTAGTAAGTGTTCGATATATAAATCGGGTAATTTGACAAAAGCTGAATCAATTGGGGCAAATACTGTAAAAGGCCCTTCACTTTTTAAGGGAGCTACAAGATCTGCTTCAACAACTGCTGTTACTAAGGTATCTAGTGATTGAGTCCTTATAGCAGTATCTACAATATCCATTAATTCATCATAAGGAACTAATACAGAATCTATTATATGAATTACTCCATTTGTTGCTTCAACATCTGTAGTAACTGCTTGAGCTTCATTAATAAATACTCTTTCATCTGCTATATTGATATTAATTTCCTTGCCATTTAACGATGCTACATTGCTTCCATTTAATCCTATGACGTCTTCGGCCATTACCTTACCTTCTACTACGTGGTATATAAGTACTTCTGTCAAAAGATCAGGATTTTCTAGTAAGGTTTTTAAAGTTCCTTCAGGAAGAGCTGCAAAAGCTTCATCTGTTGGGGCGAAGACTGTAAATGGACCTTTAGATTTCAATGTTTCTACTAAACCAGCTTCCTGTATTGCTGTTACCAGTGTATTAAACTCATCTGCTGAAATAGCAGTATCCACAATATCCATACCACCATGATTATCAGCTGAACTAACCTCAATTAAACTAAAAGAAAACAACAAAGCCATTAACAATGTCAAAGTTACTAATTTATAATTTAAACCTTTCTTACTCATTTACTCTCCTCCTCTAAATTTTTAATGTTGAATTTATTATACCACTTTATATTTTATAAATATGTATCCTAATATACCTATTATTATTTATATAGTTTTTTATTTAATGTTTATAGATAATTGTACAAATGATAAATAAAAAAACCCTTAAAGCAGACAGTTTAAACTGCCCACCTTAAGGAGTGATATCATAAAAAGTAGTCATATTTTACTTACTGTACTTTAAATTGGAATTGCTCCCCATCAAAGTCGATTAATATCTCAGTTCCTTCTTGAATTTGATCTTCTAGCATCTTCATTGCAAGTGGATCCTTTAGATATTTTTGTATAGTCCTATTAATAGGCCTTGCTCCATAAGTAGGATCATATCCCAATTCCATAATTTCTTCTTTTGCTTCATTAGTAACTTCAATATCTAAATTACGTTCGTCTAGTTTTGCACTTAAATCTCCAAGTTTAATTTCTACTATATCTAATAAGTCTTCTTTGCTTAAAGCGTGGAATATTATTTTCTCGTCTACCCTATTTAGAAATTCTGGTCTGAAGTTCCCTTTTAGAGCTTCTGTAACTCTTTTTCTCATTTCTTCTTCATCTTCAAGGTCCTGTATATATTCAGAACCAATATTGGAAGTCATAATTATGACAGTATTTTTAAAGTTAACTTCATTACCTTGACTGTCAGTTAAAATTCCGTCATCTAAGATTTGTAATAAGATATTAAAGACATCCTGGTGAGCCTTTTCAATCTCATCTAATAAAATGACTGAATAAGGCTGCCTTCTTATTTTTTCTGTTAATTGTCCACCTTCTTCAAAGCCTACATAGCCTGGAGGTGAACCAATTAACTTAGCAACAGCATGTCTTTCCATATATTCAGACATATCAAGCCTTACTAAATTCTTTTCATCATCAAACAGATAAGCAGCAAGAGTTTTTGCTAATTCCGTCTTACCTACTCCGGTAGGCCCCATGAATATAAAGGACCCTAATGGACGGTCAAGATCCTGCAAGCCTGTTCGAGACCTTCTTATTGCATTACTAACCGCCGTTATTGCTTCATCCTGTCCAACTACTCTTTTAGAAAGTTCTTCTTCGAGATGGACAAGCTTTTCTCTTTCATCTTCCATTAACTCCTGAACAGGTATATCTGTCCAAGATGACACTATTTCAGCAATATCTTCAGCTGTAACCTCTTCTTTTAATACATTAAATTCTTCTTCGAGATTTTCAATTTTTTCTTTAGTTTCATCTAATTCTTTTTGTAATTCATTTAATTCACCATATCTAAGCCGAGCTGCCTCTTCATAGTTAGCTTCTCTTTCGGCATTTTCTGCTTTAACTTTTAATTTTTCTATTTCTTCATTTAAATTTTGTCTTTTTTGAATTAGTTCTTTTTCTCTATCCCAACGGGCTAAAAGTGGATCGCGTTTTTCTTTTAGACCATTAATTTTTTCATCTAATTCTTTTAGTCTACCTTTAGATTCTTCATCCTCTTCCTTTTTTAGAGCTTCTTTTTCTGTTTCAAGACGTCTAATTCTTCTATTTAATTCATCAATTTCTAAAGGCATAGAATCTATATCTATTCTTAGTTTAGAAGCAGCTTCATCTACTAAATCAATAGCTTTATCTGGCAAAAATCTTTCCGTCAAATATCTTTCAGACAGTTCAGCAGCTGCTACTAAAGCATTATCCTGAATTCTAACTCCATGGTGTATCTCATATTTTTCCTTTAATCCTCTAAGTATTGATATTGTATCTTCTACAGTAGGTTCAGAAATTTTTACAGGTTGAAATCTTCTTTCTAAAGCAGCATCTTTTTCTATATGCTTTTTATATTCATTTAATGTAGTAGCACCTACACAGTGAAGTTCACCTCTGGCTAAAGCTGGCTTTAATAAGTTAGAAGCATCCATTGAACCTTGTGTTGCTCCGGCTCCAACAATAGTGTGCATTTCATCTATAAATAATATAATTTGTCCTTCTGCTTTTTTGATTTCTTTCAATACAGATTTTAATCTATCTTCAAATTCTCCTCTATATTTAGTACCAGCAATAAGTGAACCCATATCGAGTTTTATTACCTTTTTATCTTTTAATGCCTCAGGTACATCTCCATTCACTATTCTTTGAGCTAATCCTTCTACTATAGCAGTTTTACCTACCCCAGGTTCACCAATTAGAACCGGATTATTTTTTCTTCTTCTTGAAAGCACCTGCATGATCCTACGGATTCTTTCATCACGACCAATTACGGGGTCTAAATCCCCATCTCTTGCTAGTTCAGTTACATCTATGGTGTACTTATCAAGAACTTGGTACTGTTCTTCAGCGTTCTGAGAAGTTACTTTTGCTCCATCTCTAATATCTTCTATTGCATTTTTAGCCTTTTTTAAATCAATATTTTTAGAATCCAAATAATTATAGGTTTTGCTTTTACCAGAAGATAAAAGTCCTAACAAGAAATGTTCAGTTGAAATGTATTCATCATCTAAATTTTTTGCTTCTTTCCTTGCAGTTCTAATAACATTGTTTAAAGCTTGGGACATATACAACTGTCCGCCCTCAGAATATACTTTCGGTAATTTTTCAATAATATTTCTTAACTCTTTTTCAAAAGCTGATAGGTTAATTCCCAATTTTTCCAAAAGTGGTACCATAATTCCCTGGTCATCATTAATTAACGTTAAAAATAAATGTGCAGGGTGAATTTCCTGATTGCCATTGTCTTCTGCAATATGTTGTGCTTCAGCTAAAGTTTCCTGTGCTTTGCGAGTAAAATCTTCCATTCTCATCTATGAATCCCTCCAATCGATATTACTTTGTTTTCTTTTTATATTATACTATATTTTAAAACTAAAGTCAAAGAAGGTCAAACTTTATCTAAAAAAATTAAACACAGGAAAATCCTGTGCTTAATCATAAGGAAAGTATTTAATTTAAAGCGGGGGTCTTAACATTTATAACATTAAAACTTTCACCTCTATCAGCCATCACCTTCATTGGAGTATTAGGAGGACAAGTTATAAAATCTTTTTGATTTAATTCATACTTCTTCTCCCCTATCATAATAGTACCCTTTCCTTCTATTACATGAAAGAATACATTGACATGAACCTGATGTTCAGGAACAACATCATCATTTTCTAAAATAAGATTTTTAACTTGTACATTTTCATTTTTTAATACATCTTTAGTCATAATACCTCTCATATTTTCTTTTGCTGTAAGATTATCTAAATTAATTACTCCCATTATTTTTCACCCTTTTCTTCTAAAGTAGTAAAAGAACAATAACCAATTTCATCACTCAACTTTTTAATACCTTCCCATTTATCTTCATCTACTACATCTTTAGCAGTTGGATATAATATATTATTTTCTTTATAGATATGATCTCTTAATGTCAGAATTAAATGTTCAGATAGTTCTTTAATTTGTCGTTTGAATTCCTCAAAATCCATTTCACTTACATCATTAGATAATTCAGCGATTTCTTCTTTGTATGGCCATAAATCATCATGTTCCATTCTCATTATTCTAGTAGGACCAGTAATACCTTTTTCATCTACTTCGGGGAAGAGTGCTTCCTCTTCACGTTCATGATGCTTTTCGGTTTCTAATAATATTTCTCCAACATCTTTAAGTTCTTTAAAGATTTTATTATTTGGATCATATTCATCTAACTTATCTATTTTATTAACAGCAATTTCTAATCTATTTAATGTATCTAATATTTCATCATGTTCTCTAATTAAAACAGCTAGGGGATGAGAATATTCCAAATCTCTTTGAAGTTCATCTAACTCATCTGCCATAACTTCTAAGTGAGCTGCACAAAGATGTCTTAATTTTGTCTCTTCAAGCCCTTCATTTATTAGAGCCTGTTCTGCTTCGGAAAGATCTTTAGCAGATATTTCATCAATTAGTTTTCGGGCTTCTTCTTTAACCCCTGCTATATCTTCATCATTATTTAATCTCTCTAAAATTTCTTTTAATCTTTCTTTTTTATCGTTCATAATATTTCCTCCTAATGTAAATTAAGTTTATTAAATTTATTAACTTTAAATACATTATATAGAGAAATTAGTATAATTTCTGTGATATATGTCATATTGACGCTCTCCGGGGCAAGCCCGTCTGGTTTTCTACCGATAAATTCTATAACACAAAAATCCCAGAGAAATTCATAAGATTTCTCCGGGATTACTATTTATACTTTATATTATTCAAAGTCTTTTAATTTATTAAAATCAAGGGTTCTAAAATAATCTTCAACAGTTTCAGGTCTTCTAATCTGCATTACTTCACCATTTTCTCTTAAGAGGAGTTCTCCCCCTCTTAATTTTCCATTATAATTAAAACCCATCGCATGTCCATGTGCTCCAGTATCGTGAATAACAATTGTATCACCTATATCAATTTTAGGTAAGTCTCTATCTACTGCAAATCTATCAATAGATTCACAAAGAGAACCTGTTACATCATAAGTTTCAGTTTTAGGTTCGTTTTCTTTTCCTAGAACAGTAATATGATGATATGCATCATACATTCCTGGTCTCATTAGATCATTCATACTGCCATCTAACCCTACATGTTTTTTATATATATCTTTTTTATGAATTACTTCTGAAACTAAATAACCATAAGGACCAGTAATCATTCTACCACATTCCATATAGATAGCTAATGGATCAAGATTGTTTTCTTTAACAATTTCATCATATTTACTTTTAATACCTTGACCAACCACTTCTAAATCTACCGCTTCTTGTTCAGGTTTATAAGGAACTCCTATTCCACCACCAATATTAACAAATTCTAAATTGATATCTAATCTTTCTTTAACTTCAACTGCTAGTTCAAACATCATTTCAGCAGTATCTATAAAATACTGAGGATCTAGCTGATTAGAAGCAATAAAAGTATGCAGCCCGAAGCGTTTAACTCCTCTATCACGGACTTCTTTCAAACCTTCAAAAATTTGCTTTTTAGTTAAACCATATTTAACTTCAGCAGGATTACCCATGATAAAGCCACCGGCCCTTTGATTTCCAGGATTATATCTAAAAGAAATTAGCTCCGGTATACCACCATGTTCGGCCAAAAATGGGATGTGAGAAATATCATCTAAATTTATTATTGCTCCTAAATCCCTTGCCTTTTCATACTCTTCGGCTGGAGTATTGTTTGAAGTAAACATTATTTCTTCCCCAGTAATTCCCACTTCTTCGGCTAAGATTAATTCTGTTAAAGAACTACAATCTGCTCCAAAACCCATATCTTTTAATATTTTTAATATAAAAGGATTTGGTGTAGCTTTAACTGCAAAATATTCTTTAAATCCTTCATTCCAACTAAATGCATTTAAAAACCGTTTTGCATTTTCTTTTATTGCTTTTTCATCATAAAGATGAAAAGGTGTAGGATATTCACTTTTGATTTCTTCTAATTTTTTTTCACTAAAAGGTATTTCTTTTCCCATTATTACATTTACACCACCATTATTTATTTATTAAGCATCAAATTATTGTTTAACAAAATAATTGACTCTCGATAATTTTCTCTATCTACTACAAACTGTATATTAACCTGACTTAAAGATATCGAAACACAGTTAATATTTATACCATTTTCTCCTAAAACATTTGCTGCTTTGGCAAGAATATTGGGTTTACTAATATTTGAACCTATAAGACATACCATAGCTATTTTTCTAATTTTAATACTTTTATATTTTTTTCTAAGCTCATCAATTAAATCATCGCTTAAATCTTTTTCCCAGATAACCTGTGAAATACTATTAGCATTAGTTGCCTTCATTACGTAACTTATATTATATTTCTTTAAAATTTTCATAATTTCATGATCAAAACCAACTTCTCCTACCATTGAAGTGTCATGAACTTCAATCACTATCAAATCTTTAGAACCAGCAATGATTTCTATTTTTGAATCTTCAACCACATAATTTTTTGTTATCAGTGTACCGGGATGATCAGGTTCAAATGTGTTTTTTACTACTAATTTTATACCTGCCATTTCAAGTGGTTTCGATGCTTTAGGATGAATTGCTTCCATTCCGATATCTGCTAACTGATCAGCTACATCGTAATTAGTTCTACCCACTGGTACCGCCTTGTTTACACCAACAATCTCAGGATCAGCAGAAGACAAATGATGTTCCTTATGAATGATTGCCTTTTCAGCCTGTAAAAAGGTTGCAATTTTAGAAAAAGTAATTTCAGAATAACCTCGATCAAACCTAGTTACTAATCCGCCTTTGTCTTTAGTATAACCAGGTGCAATTATTATATTCTCAGAAATATCTATATCTCGAAAAGATTTTTCGATTCTTTCTTCCATTGAAAGTTGTGCTCGGTCATAAAATCCAGTTAGGTCAATAAATTCCGTATTTATTCCTAATTTAGATAAAATATTATATGAATTATAGGCAGAATGTGCTTCTCCCAAAGAAGCCAATATCTCTCGAGCAGCTGAATAAATATTCTCTACTTTAATATAACCAGAGGACAAGATTTCTTCCATACTATCCAAATATTTTTTAGTATGCTCAATTCTTTTTTTGATAAACCGGTCAGCCTCTTTGTTATCCAAGCCAATTCTGGTAAGTGATTTATTTATGTCAGTTAGATGTTCAATAAGTTTATCAAGCTGTTTTTTATAAATATCATCATTGTTAATAAAACTCTTATAAATACCTGGTTTCGAGTTCTTTTTGTCTTCTAACAGCAAGTTTGTAACCCCAGCATAAGCTGATACCACAAAAACTCGATTATAACTGAACCGATCTTCTCCCGGTCTACCTATTATATTTTTTAATACATCTTGAAACTCCGACATGGAAGTTCCACCGATCTTTTCAACAGTTAACAATATATGATTCTCCTTTCGAAAATCAAGATGTGTTATGTTATTATAATACTCCCTAGCCTATATTTCAATTATTATAACAATTTAATTTATAATTATAAGTTAAATAATTTTCCCTCATCAAGAAAATTTACTTCTTTTTTGGCAATCTTATTTTTAAAAGCAGTTCTTAGAACAGGATTTGTATGATTGAAATGTGTAAAATATACTTTAGAATTATTCCGTTTCAAGAAACCATTTTCAAATTTTCTAAATGTATCTTTTATAGTAGGATGAGGGACATCTTCTACTTTTCTTCCACGAAACTTCATAAGTTCTTCTTTTGAATAGAAAGTACCATCTAAAATAAGGAAATCTGTCTTTTCACTTATCTCATTAAATTTATTATTAAATTCTACCCAACTATCTATATCAGGCAAATAAAATGCAGATTTATGTCTGCCCTTTATAACAAACGCTGATGTATCACTAAATTCCTGACGATGAGGTATCTCGATTGGAATTACCTTCAAATCAGTTGAAAGGGAAATTGTTTTTTCAAAATCAAAAATATTTATTTGAATATTCTCATTGTCAACCAGTTGTTTCCAAGGTTGATTTGTAATAAGAAACTTTTTCAAGCTCTTGCTTGTATGAACTGATAATTTCTTACTATTAATTGCTTCTTTCCCAAAATACATCAAGCCAGGATAATGTCCCATATGGGCATGTGTTATTAAAACACCTTCTAAATGATCTTTAGGAAAATTATACTTTTGAGCAGTTTTGTTTAAAATATTTAATTGTTCCGGCAAATAAGGAGTAGTATCAATTATATAACTTTTTTTGTTTTCAATATCTAAAACACCTAAAGAAGCTGGGAATCTTTTTGATGCATTATTATTTAAAGCCTTTTGACAATTCGGACAGTCACAACCAGGTTGAGGATATCCACCATCCTGAGCTGTACCAAGTACTTTTAATACAATATCTCCCATTATGCTTCTCTCCTTAATTTATTATTAGCTTGTGATTCTAGTTTTGCAATTGAAATTCCAGTTAAACCATAAAATAGATTTATAAGTATAACTAACATCGGGAAAAATAGAAACGGTATGAATTCAGCTGGCTGTGCTCCAAGCATATTTGCAGCAAAGATAGCAGGTACACTCCAAGGTACCAAAGTAATTCCTACTGTACCTCCAGCCTCAACATTTCTACTTAAATTTTTTGTATCTAAGCCCATCTCTCTAAAGCTATTTGAAAACATTTTTGCAGGAATAATAATTGCTAAAACCTGAGCCCCCGTACTTAATCCTATTAAAAAGGCCGTAACTAAAGAAGTTACTATTAATTTCCTACTACTATTAATCCAGGTCATCATCTTTTCTAAAATAATATCTAAAATTCCAACTTTTTGCATGATTCCACCTAAAGCTGCTGCAGTTATTAAAAGTATTATAGTTCCTCCCATAGAAGTAACTCCACCTTTTGAAAGTAAACTATTTATCATACTTATCTCACTATTACTGCTATAACCAGATGTAAATGAACTTAAAACTTGAACCAAACTAGCACTTTGAAATATCATTGCAAAAACTCCACCTAAAAATGACATGGAAAGTAGAGCTGGTATAGCAGGTGTTTTACGGATAGCTAATACGATAGTAATTAAAGGTAGTACAAATAGCAGCGGCGTTATATTAAATAAACTATCCAACCCCTGCATTAAAGTGTTAATTTGATCAGCACCTTCAAAACCTCCTCCTACCTGAGTTTGCCCAACTACCCAATACAAGATCAAGGACAGTACAAAAGCAGGGATAGTATCCCACAACATATGTCCAACATGTTCAAAAAGATTAGTGTCTGCCATAGCTGCTGCAATATTAGTTGTATCTGATAACGGTGATAATTTATCTCCAAAAAACGCTCCTGAAATAATTGCAGCTGCGGTCAAAGGTGTTGCAAACCCCATCGCATTACCTACTGCAATCAAAGCTATTCCCACAGTTGCAATTGAAGTAAAAGAAGTTCCCAGGGTTGTAGATACTATAGCTGTAATTAAGGCTGCTAGGGGAATAAATAGTGAAGGACTTAAAAACTTCAAACCATAAAAGATCATAGCTGGTATCGTACCACTTAATATCCAAGTCCCAATAATTGAACCAACAATTAACAAAATAAAAATAGCCGGTAAAGCATTTGCAACCCCTTCTTTTAATCCTTCTTGTAATTCTTCCCAGCTGTAGTTAAATATATATCCTATAATTCCGGTAGCTACTACACCACTTAATAAAGGAACAATCATCCCAACCTTCCAATAAAAAACTGAAAAAGCTCCCATCAAAAGTAAAACTATAATTGGTAAAACAGCAATCATAAAACTAATTTTTCTTTTTTCCATTTTCTACTCACTCCTCATATTTTTATACTATTCAAATAATAAAATGTATTATAAAATAAAAAAAGCCGTCCCTTATATCAGGACGACGTATGCGCGGTACCACCTGAATTAATTCTATTTACTTAATGAATAAATAGAACAACTCTATTGAGAGCTAACACTCTCTCACCAGATAACGTTGGAAAACGGCCCAGCCTACTATTAATTCAGCCAGCAACTCAGAGGGGTATTTCAGCACCAAGCTTACTTTCTCCTCTATCTTAGTTTTTATTATTTGAAATTATTGTAAGTATTATATATTAAGCATACTGTGTTGTCAAGAATTTTATTAGAAAAGATAGTGTCAAGTTACTTTTGGATTATAAAAAAGACTCCCTTAACGATTTAATTAAAACGCATAAGCTTTTACCGCTCGATAAGTCCCATCTACTAATCCTCTCTTCACTGCTGGCATAACTTCCTTAGGCTCTGGATATAAATATCTACCTGTATTTCTTTTTAACATTTTCTGAGTCTGGAGATCTATTACTTTTTCTTTTTTATTTCTTTTGATCAACTCACAGATATCTGCGGCTTTTCCTCCATTAAACTTAAAAGCCCTCAGTCTAGACATCTGCTCTGCTCCAGGTATACTCCAACCCATGGGACGACTCGACATCCTGTGAGCAAGTATATGGCTTATATGACCCTCTGCACTACAACCCATAGAATAGGGGTCTTCTCGATATCTAACAATACCACTCCAATTAGCAAGGATATATTGGCGAGCCACTTTTACTGCTTTTAATTTGGTTTCTTTTTCAGTATCTTTAATTATTGCCGCAAATACTTCTTCAACTTGGTCTAAATCACATTCATTCAATGCTTCCCAAAGCTTAAATCTCATCTTCGGCCTATGACCTGAAGCTTTAGTTACATATTTATTTAAATGATATCTATCTAATATATATTTAGGCCGTGGTAACCAATGCAGTCCTGTTTTTATCCATTCTGCTCCATCTCCAGCTAAATAAGTGGCTTCTATTTCGTCTATCTCATAATTTTCATATATATAATCTATTACTTCCAGCCATAGATCTTCAACTCTGTTTTTATACAACCCACTAAAATATTTCGGGTTCTTTAATTTATTCCTTGTCTTATTAACTTTCTCTACTCCTTCATGAACATATACCAGTCTGGTTATCGTTTTCTTTTTCCCGCTCTGTAAGGCTATGTGATCTTCATCAGCTTCTACATATAAATGCTTAACCTTCCTTTTTTCTTTAACCTCTTCATCTAATATACTGTTATCTATTTCTCCCACTTGTCTTATCTTGTTTTTCACTGTTTGTCTGCTTAATTTTACTCTCGGAACAGCTATTTCAGCACTTTTATAATATGAATAATTTGATGCTAAAGCTACTATCTTGGCGGTTAAACCATTATCTATTCTTTGATACCTTTCAATACCAACAATATCATCTACTAAATATGTAAATCCTTTACCACCTTTAGATTTATAATATACCCTAAAGTATTGGAATTCTCCAAATATTGTTATCAAAGTCTTTTTCATCTCACTTTGCTGAACTACCCAATTTTTTTTACGTTCCCCTGATTCTTTAATCATCTTATCTAAATCTTCAAGAACTTCTTTTAATATCTTGCACCCTAATTCATCTAAGTTATCTTTCACCAAACTAATTATCTCAGTAATATCACCTTTACCATTTAAAAAGATGTTTTCTATTTCTTTTTCCAACTCAGACGTGATTTTTTCATGAAAATGTTGTATAATATTATTCATAAGAAGACTCTCCTTTCTGTGTTGTTTTTGTCTCTAAAAACATTTTATCAGAAAGGGAGTCTTCTTTCTATTTTTTTATTCTTACTCTCCAAAAGTTATTTTACACTAAGATTAGAAAAATTCTTGACATAATTCATGAACAGTGTTAAAATTATATTCAAATAAATAATAATTATAAATTCTATGACCAAGACGAGTAACTTTATATACCTTCATTTACAGAGAACCGATACCGCTGAGAATTCGGTAATGGAGTATTAAAGTGAATGGCCTTGTAAGAAGCAGGGGGAAATATCTTGATAAAAGATCGATTATCCTGTGCCGGTTTTTAACCGTTAACATAAATAGAATTCACCATCGTATGGTGGTTTCTACTGAGTGAGTTAATAAATATTAACTAATAAGGGTGGCATCACGGAATTATTAATCTTTCGTCCCTAACGGGAAGAAGGATTTTTTTATTTCGTGGTGCCACCTTTTTTTAATTCTACATAAACTTTATCAACCAGAAAGGAGATGTCTACTTTGTTTGATCTAAAGATCGTTGTTGAAAAAATAAAGGGTTTTTGTGACCTACCAATGGAAGTAGGTGATTACTTTACTGTCCGCGGTGGTAAAATAGAAATACCAGAGGGTAAACATATGTGTTTATGGGCAATGCAGAGTTTAATGCCAGTTTTACCTGCTAAACAGCGTGAAATAAGTGAAGAAAATGACTGGATACCTCATACCAAACGATTTATTTGCCCTGATCCAAATGGAGGAGTTGTTTTTAGGATTGATAGAATTAATCCTAAAACCGGTAAACCTGTGGCAGATAAAGATAAAATACCACCTCGCATTCAAGTTAATTCTGAAGTTTGTACCGGCTGCCGGGCCTGTGAAACGGTCTGTGCTTTTGTACATAATCAAACTTTCAATGGAGAAAAGTCCCGAATTAAAGTTGAAAAAAATGAAATTGAGGGTAAAGATAACCCTTTTGTATGTAGGCAGTGTGGAGATGCTCCTTGTATTAAAGCCTGTCCGGTTGAAGCCTTAAGTAGAGATCCGATTACTAATGCTATATTGGTTAATGATGATAAATGTATCGGTTGTTATAAATGTGCTGAAGCTTGTCCCTTTGATGCCATTACTTTTAATGAAAATGATGTTGCCCTAATCTGCGATTTATGTGAAGGGGATATAGAGTGTGTTAAAAGATGTCCCACTGATGCTTTAAAGTTTGATAACAAAGGAGGTCAATCATAATGAACTACGGTTACTGTAACCAAGCTTTACGAATTAACTTAAGTGATCATACCATAAAAAAAGAAACCTTAGATTCAACTTTTTTAAAGGATTATTTAGGAGGACGCGGATTGAATGCACGCCGCCTTTATGAGGAAGTTCCACCTGAAGTTGATCCTATAAGTAAAGAAAATAAGATGTTCATTGGAGTTGGCCCTCTCACTGGTACATTATTTCCGGGAGCTGCACGGGTTAACTTTACTGCTAAATCACCTCAGACTAATATCTTAGGTGATTCTAATACCGGCGGTTTTTTGGGCCCAGAAATCAAATTTGCCGGTTTTGACCAAATAATATTAGAAGGGAAAGCAGAACAACTATCATATATATTTATCAAGGATGGTGAAGCTGAAATAAGATCTGCTGATCACTTAAAACAGTTAGATACTTTTAAAACCCAACAAAAGCTAAAGGAAGAAATTGGTGATAACCGAGTACAAATAGCTGCTATCGGGCCTGCTGCTGAAAATGGAGTTAAATTTTCTGGTATCTTCTGTAATATGGTTAGAGCCGCTGCTAGAACTGGTATGGGATTAGTATTAGCCAGTAAAAATATTAAAGCCATTGTAGTAAGAGGAACTATGGACCTTGGAGCAAAAGAACCGGATAAATTTAAAAAAATGATAGATGATATGGATGAAGAGATAAAAAACCATTCCGAATATGAAACAAGAACCCGTCTGGGTACTACTCAATTGGTATCCTCTTTAAATGAGTTGGGCTGTTTAGCCACCCGGCATTTCCAGACCGGTTATTTCGAAGAAGCCGACCAGGTTAGTGGGGAGTATCTAGAAGAAAACTATAAACAAAAAGAAAAGGGCTGTTTTGCCTGTACAATTCCCTGCAGTAGATTTTTTGAAATTAAAGAAGGAAAGTATAAAGGCTTAAAAAGTGAAGGTCCTGAATTCGAAGGACTCGCTGGTTTTTCTTCTCGAGTAGGTTTATCTGATATCGAAAATGCTCTTTACGGGGTGGATTTATGTAATCGCTATGGCCTTGATGTTATTACAACCTCAGAATGTATTGCTTTTACCATGGAACTTTATGAAAAAGATATTTTAAGTAGTGAGGAAGTAGATGGTCTTAAACCAAACTTCGGTAATAGTGAAGCCGTTTTTAAATTAATTGAAAAGATTAAAAACAGGGAAGGCTTTGGAGATATTTTAGCTGATGGAGTAGTAAGCGCAGCTGAAAAAATAGGACGAGATACTAAAAAATTTGCAATGCATGTTAAGGGGCTAGAAATTTTTCAAGCCGACCCTCGTGGAATTAAGGGTTATGGGTTAGGAGTGGCTGTTGCTACCCGCGGAGGTGATCACTTACGTAGTGAACCTTGGTTTGAATTTAGTGAAGATGCTAAAGAAGGCAAAAGAAGATTTGGATATCCTGAATCAGCATTTCGCTTAGAGTACAAGGGCAAAGGTCGAGTAGTCAAATTCTACGAGGAAAGATGTGTACTAGCAGACTGTCTAGAAGCCTGTAAAAACACAGTTGTCAACATGGAGATTATCTCTTTTAAAGAAGCAGCTAAACTATTAAATACATTAACTGAATATGAATTTACAGCCGAAGAAATCCAAAAATCAGCCGAAAGAATTATGAATGTTGAAAGGGCTTATATTGTAAGAGAAGGGATACGTCGAGAAGATGATACCTTACCGGACCGTTTTCTTAATGAACCCTTACCTGAAGAATGCGGTGAATCAGCAGGAAGTATAGTGGAAATAGAACCAATGCTCAATGAATATTATGAAGCTAGGAATTGGGACATGGAAACAGGTGTTCCCAATATAGAAAAACTTGAAGAATTGGGCTTACACGAAATTGCTGAAGAATTTAAAAATAGAGATATTATAAAAATCAATTAAAGAATTAGAGAGGAGCGAGTATTGATAATGAATAATAAAGAAAAAGGGAAAAACTTGAAATTCCATGGCGGCAAATTTATAGTTTTTATACCTATATTACTAGCCCTAATAGGTTTAGTCTACATAGCTTTACAAAATGCTAATATCCCTGAATACTGGGTAGTCTTTTTACTACCTTTAATAATAATTATGCCCCTTGTTAAGGACAAGAGAAAATTTGCCAATATCATCATTGATGGTTTCAGTTCAAGAGTTGGTATGATACTAATAGCAGCAGTAATGTTGGCAGGTATTTCAGGTACTATTTTAAATGAAAGCGGACTTGTGAAAACTCTGGCTGCTTATTTAGTTAATTTAAATCTGGTGGGCAGTAAGTTTGTAGTTGCTACTTTCATACTTACAGGAGTAGTGGCTATTTCAACCGGAACCTCTGTCGGAACAATTTTTGTTGTAAGCCCTATTTTATATCCAGTTGGTTACCTAGTAGGTAGTACTCCTGCCCTGTTAATTGGCGCAATTGTTTCTGGAGGTGCTTTTGGTGATAACCTTTCACCTGTTTCTGATACTACTATAGCCTCAGCTACAACCCAAGGGATGGATATTGGTGGTGTTGTCAAAAGCCGTTTAAAATACTCCATTCCTACTGCTATAATAACTATTATTTTATATAGTTTCATTGGTACTGGTGGCAGTGCATCTGACCAAATTAGCGAATATGTAAGTAATCCACAACCATTAAGCCTTCTCTTCCTATTAGTCCCAATAGTAATTATTTATCTTTGTATTAGACAACATCATCTCATTGAAGCTTTAAGTTATGGAATTCTAACAGGACTTTTAATCGGACTATTCACTAAAATAATTACTCCTAGTATGATTATCAATGTGCCCGAACCATTTGGTGCAGGAGGAATAATTTTAGATGGAATTCAGGATTCAGTACCCACCATAATTCTTGTATTAATTTTATTCGCTCAAATTAATTTACTAAAAGAAGGTGGGGGAATTGAAATAATAATAAATTATATGTCTAAATTTGTCCGAGGGATAAAAACAGCAGAACTCTCAATAGTAACTTTATTGATTTCTTTAAATATTGTCACTGGATTAAATACCGCTGCAATTATTGGAACAGGTGAAATTGCAAATGAAATGGGAGACAAATATAAAATAAGTGGCTATAGAAGAGCAAATCTGATGGACTGTGCAGGAACTACCTTTAATTATTTAATCCCCTATATGGTCCCCGTAGTAGTAGGATCAATGATGAGCTCTATGTATGCTCCTTTTGAGGATGCCGTAATGGTCAGTACTGTTGAAGTTGTAACTCATCAATTTTATCCCTGGGTAATGTTAGCTGTATTAATTTTTTCTGTTACAACTGGTTATGGAAGAAAATTTGCGATTTTTTCCTCTATAGATTAATTAAAATCAAAAATAGTTTTATTGATAAGACAACTTAAGTCTGCTGGAAAATGTATCCAGCAGACTTTTTCTCTATTAATATCAATATTTTTTCACTACACTAAATTTGATTAAACTTATATGCTTTTATTTTATTCCAATATCATATATAATTTAAGTGTAATATATACAAAAAGAGGTGAAAAAATGATTGACCTAACCAATGTCCCCTATTTTTCCCATTTAAATGAAAATGAATTAAGTATTATTGAAGATATCACAAGGTTAAAAAAGATTAAAAAAGATGAAATTATATTTTTCGAAGGAGAACGCGGAGAATATATTTATATAATAAAAAAAGGGAAAGTAAAAATGCTCAAAATGGACCAAAATGGTGATGAGCAAATTTTAAATATATTTAAAAAAGATGATCTCTTAGCTGAAGTTATAATTTTTGATAAAGATAATTATCCGGCTACAGCAATAGCTCTTAGTAATGTAGAGGTGTATGCGATAAACAGTCATAAATTATCAAAAATATTTTTAAATCACCCCCAAATTACTGTTAAAGTTATGAAAGTGATGAGCAGAAGACTAAGGAGAGCCCAACAAAATATTAGGGACTTCGGGCTTAAAGATAGTAAGAGCCGACTGGCTAGCTTATTATACCATTTGGGTGAAAAACATGGTAATAAAAATAAGGAAAATAAAGTTTCTATTTCATTATTTTTAACCCAAAAAGAACTTGCAAATATGATAGGAACAACCCGAGAAACTGTGTCACGAACTCTAAAAAACATCGAAAAAGAAGGAATAATAACTACTTCACGTAAAAAGATAATCATAAATAATATGGAAAAACTAAAAAAATTAATGGACTAGTGTGATATAATTCATATTAATATTTATGAATAAATATTATAATAGACATAACAATAAATCCACTAGAGGTGAAAAAAATGAATAAAAAGGAAGTTATATCAAAAGAGTTCATTAATTTATTTAATAAATATTCTTTTGAAGAAATAGATATAGTAAAATTAGATAAAGCTTTAGATTATAAAACAAAAGAAGTTTTTGAAGATAAATATGATATCCTTGATTATATTTTAAGAGATAAATTAAGCCAAAAAATTGAATTAATCAATAATTTGAAAGATAAAAATATGAACTTACAAAATAAATTAATTCTCTTTTTTGATTACCATTTTGAATTCTTAAAAACATATCCGAAGATAAGTGAATTACTAATAAAAACTTCTATGATAGAAGACGATAAAAAATTAGAAATAATTAATTGGTATATGAAAAAATTTCAATTGACCTTCACTGAATTAATTAAAAATGAAATCAAAAAGAATAAAGTTAGGGATGTAGATCCTTCTATTATTGCAAGTGCAATTTTACACGCCACCCATGGAGTAACCGTTAGAATAAAATATGATGATAATTATGATTATGGAAAAGCAAAAAAAGAATTGGTCAATTTTATTTATCTTGGTTTAAATAATTAGCTTTATTTATACATAATAAAAGGGGGCTAGTATTATGTTAAAAACTGAATATTTTCTAATAAATTTCTTCTTTAAACTCTCACCAGCTATAATAACATTCTTTTCTATTATTATTATAGTTGGTTTTTTTATTTGCTTATTTTCATATCAAGCAAAAGCAATGCAAAAAGTTAAATACATACCTTATCCCCAAACAAAATTCGCTGTAATAACAGATACCCATCTATTTGAAATAACTAATAATAAGCAATCCGCTTTATATCAACAATACGGAATAGAAGAAAGAAAAATTTTAAGCTTAAGTACTGAAATATTGGAAAAAGCAGTTGAAGAAATAATAAATATGAATGATGTCGATTTTGTATTATTAACAGGCGATTTAACTGACTCTGGAGATATCAAAAGTCATAGGACCGTAGCCAAGATATTACAAAAATTCACTGAAAATGGTATAGATATATATATTATTCCTGGTAATCATGATGGCTTTAAAACCATAAACTATGATACAAAGAATATATCTCGTGAGATAGTAACTCCTGAAGAATTTATGAATATCTATAGTAATTTCGGATATAATAAGGCTATTTATAAAGATGAGAACTCATTAAGTTATGTTGTTGAACCAATTAAAGGTTTATGGGTTTTAATGATTGATAGCTGCATCTATAATAATAAAGAAAGCTATCATGTTTGTAATGGAAGAATAAGAAAAACAACTCAAAAATGGATTAAGGATATTTTGATTAAAGCAAACAATAATAATAAAGCCGTTTTGGGATCAGTGCATCATAATATTTTAGAACATTACAAGGGACACCAAAAATATTTTTCTAAATATATCATTGATGATTGGGAGAAAGTATCTTCAAATTTTGCACATCAAAATATGAGAATCGTATTCACGGGTCACCATCATGCTCAAGACATTGTAAAAAAGGATTTTGATAATACCTCTTATCTTTATGATATTGAAACTTCTTCCTTAATTGGCTATCCTAATGCTTTTCGCTTAATTGAAATAAATAATAATAATGAAATGATCATACACAGCAAATATATTACAGAAGTCCCTTCCTTTTCAGATGATTTTACATATTATACAAAGACTCTTGTCAGAGAGAGAGTAAAAAACATGGCATTAGCTAAACTTAATAAATTTCATTTAAACTCATATAGTCAAGAAAAAATAACAAACAAAGCTGCAGATGCAATCATAGCCCATTATAAAGGTAATGAAAAAGCACCTTCTTCTCTTAATATTGAAGGCCTCAATGCATGGTCTAAATTTATTTATAGTTTTTATAAAA
>Ga0207414_1000279_pt1 | contig 24095 bp, 25 predicted proteins | sample PonA231FremontCA_2_FD_187269 | JGI IMG/M metagenome (GOLD analysis project Ga0207414, IMG submission 187269) | Marine sediment microbial community from Fremont, CA, USA - Pond A23 Sediment 1 (SPAdes) | ecosystem: Environmental > Aquatic > Marine > Unclassified | place: USA: Fremont, California...
GGGGAGGGCGTGTATACAGTCAGGTCTTACAGTTTGGAGTTCTATACGCTTTTATAAACTATATCCAAAAATTCTTTAGGCCTATTAATGATTTGAGTGAAAAGTATAATATGTTACAGTCAGCAATGGCTTCCTCTGAAAGAATCTTTAAAATACTCGATACCGAAATAGATATTAAAGATCCAATAGACCCAGTTCAACTACCTGAAAATATAGAAGGCAAAGTTGAATTTGAAGACGTATGGTTTGCTTATGAAGATGAGGATTGGGTCTTAAAAGACATCAACTTTAAGATAAGTCCTGGAGAAACAGTGGCCTTAGTTGGAGCTACTGGAGCAGGTAAAACTTCTATAATTAACTTGATTAGCCGGTTTTATGATATTCAAGATGGAGAAATATTAATAGATAATACTAATATTAAAAAAATCGCCAAAAGTAATCTGAGAGAAAAAATCGGTGTCGTCTTACAGGATGTATTTTTATTTACCGGTAATATAGGAAGTAATATTTCCTTAAATGTTGACTTAGACAAAAGTAGAATAAAAGAAACAGCCCAATATGTAAATGCAGATAAGTTCATCTCCAAACTTTCTAACAAATATGAACATGAAGTTAAAGAAAGAGGTTCCACTTTATCTGCAGGTCAAAAACAATTATTAGCATTCGCAAGGGCTTTAGCTTTTGATCCCGATATATTAGTATTAGATGAAGCAACCGCAAATATAGATACAGAAACAGAAATGTTAATACAGGATGCACTTGAAAAACTAACAGCAGAAAGAACTACTATTGTCATTGCGCATCGCTTATCAACTATCCAACACGCAGATAAAATATTGGTGATGCATAAAGGGAAAATTAAAGAAAGAGGTACACATCAAGAACTCTTATCTAAAAAGGGACTTTATTATAATTTATATCAACTTCAATATAAAGATCAAATGGACCAATCATGAAATATTTAATAAAGTTGCAGGAATCATAATTGTTTTAACGAATTATATATATACTAGGAGGCGATCCTATGGAATTAAACCCGCCTGAAAAAGATGGTTATTATGCCCTGTTACTTTCGATTCTCAAGGGTTATTCTGCCAGTAAAGCATTATCTTATATTAAAAATGGTCAATCCAGAGCTTAAAATTTAAATTATAAGTACTTAATTTAATCAAATAGATCATCCAATTGTATAAACTTACTTATAATTATATATTTATTAACTAGTTATCCACAAACTGTGTATAACTGATAACAATTACTATTTAAATTATAGTTTTCAACTCAACTTTCATAATGATTAAACAAAGGCCCCTTAATTTTACGGGGCCTTTTTTAATATATTTTAGAAACAAAAACCTCTATTTGTTCCTCTCATTCCGCCTCGGAAACTGTTGGAATTAGAGTTAACTTGCATATGTCCTGTCCCAAATCCAAACATTGGTTTCCTATTATATGAAAAACTGCGAGCTCCTGGCCCGAAAGATCTATTACCTAATCCTAAACGATAATCTTCTTCCATAATCATATTTAACTGTTCTTTATTTAAAACTTCTCTCATATTATTTAAATATTCTTTTTGAGCCTCATCGATTTTTGCCTGAATATTATCAATTTCATTTTCTAAAGTGGTTATTGTTTCATCAGATTCATCTTTTAAAATTTCAGATCTTAGTTCAACTCTTTTATTTCTCAAACTTTCAGTCAACTCTTCCCTTTGATAAAAATATTCTTCCTGTAAATTTGCTAATTTTTCGGCCTGTTCATCTTCTAATTCTAAACTATTCACATTATTTTGCTGATAAGTAGGACTCTGACTAATATTATTGTTCACATTTCCCTGAGCTAATCCTCCACCGTGGGCCCCTACTGATAAAGCTCCAAAACCTAAAACAATAAGTGATAAAATTAATGTTGTTGCAATAATTTTCTTCATATTGATCTCTCCTTTTTATTTACTGTAATTTAATTATAGAGATTAAATATGAAGGAAATATGAATTTATAATAAATTTCATTACGAACCTTTGTTTTAGTTATGCACAATCTGTGGATAAGTTGTGAACAAATATTCGTATTAGCTAATATTTTATATCAAAAAGTCCATATAACCAGTCAATGATCTTATCTCTGTATATAAATCCTATTGCAAAGAAAAGCCCTGCAATGATAGCAATCAGCAATGCCATTTTATACTTTTGATTACCAATATTTGCTCCTAAATAGGCTGAAAAAATAATTGCAGGCAAACGGGCGAACATCGTAATTAAGATGAATTTGAAATATCCGACCGGAGTTAGCCCAGCAAAATAAGCTAAAGCATCTTTAGGGGTCCCTGGGATAGAATATAGCAAAAAGAGTACAGTCCCGCCCCTTTTCTCTTCATTTATAAATACATTCCATCTACTAAACATTTGTTTAGGTACGACTCTTTTAACAAAGTCATATCCTAAAAACCTGGCAATAAAAAAACTAATAAATGACCCTATCGCTATCCCAATAATAGAATATATTGAACCCAAAGTAGTACCAAACAGATAACCTGCCACTATTTCAACTACTTCACCTGGAATTATAAATATTATAACCTGAATAATTTGAACTAAGATAAACATTAGAATATGGTAAGTGCCAAAATCTGAGATCCATTCTTTTAACTTAGCTGGATCTTTTAATAGGGTATAAATATCTTCTCCTAAAAAATATGCTAATATAAATATACCTATAAAAAATATTATTAGAAAAAACATCTTTATTTTAATATGATAAGGAGTATTCTTCATTATTATCCCCCAAAGTTCCAAAATTAATCAATTTCAATTTAATAATAACATAATCTATATAATAAAAAAATACCATCTCAAAGCTTTTTTTGAAATGGTATAAATATAATTAACTTAATTCGTCAAACTATTTTCAACAGCTTTTAAAATCACATTACTACTAGCTGTCGCATTAGAAATAGTATCTACTTCTAAACTTTGCTTTTCTATAATGTCCGACAAAATAGACTCAGCAGGTTTACCACGCCAATTATCATGTTTTATCAACTTAATATCATTAATTCTATTACCTTTAACCTCTGTTTCAACTTCTACAGTAATTAATCCTGCTTGAGCAGCCCCACTGTATATTCCATCTTCAATCTCGCTAAGATTAACATTTGTAATTTTTATTGAATCTATTTCCTCATCCATTCCAGAGAAGACAATTGCAAAATAAACAAAAAACCCAATTACTAACACCAAAAACACTATTCCAATCTTTTTAAACATCTTTACCTTCCTTTCAGTCAGATAATATATAATCTATATATTTTTCTGTTCTTAAGTATAAATCATTTTTGCTTAACTCATCTTTCCTTGAAAAATAAATAGAAAGCAAACCATTTATTGAATTAGTTAACAATTCTCCAGAAATTCTTTTCTTATTATTATCTATCAAACCTTCCTCTACACACCTTTGCATAATTTCTTGTTGCAAGTTAAACAAAATAGGCTCGGGTTTTTCTATTTGAATATTAGAATCAGATATATCCAGTTGTTCGTAAAATATAAATTGATATATATTCTCGTTTTCCAAATAATAATCAATATATTTTATGTAAGTTAGTCTTAACAATTCACTGCAATTTTTGTTTTGTTTGATTTCATTATAATATTCTTCTAAAATTTGTGCCAATTCGTTTAATACTTTAAAACCAATACTCCACATCAATTCTTCAGCATTATCAAAATAATTATAAATTGTGGCATAAGAATAACCTGCCCGTTTAGCAATATTTCTGACAGTTAAACGTTCTATTCCCTCTTCTTTTAAAATCTCATAACCGGCTTTTATAAAATGATTTTCCATACGTTTATTTTGAACGTTTTTATTGATCAACTTTTATATCCCCCTGAATATCTAATGCCAATCTTTCAATATTATCTTCTAAAATATTAGATAAATTAGTTTTGCCTTTTACCACCAGTTTAATTAATGCCTTCTCTATTAAATTCATTTTGTTTTTATTATATTCAAAACCAAAATATTGATTAGTTATAGAATGGTTTAATAATTTTTTTGGAAAAGATTGTTCTAACTGTTTTTTATAGTTTTCCTCCATCCCACAACATAAAAATAAACCTATTTTTTTCGTTAAAAGCAAATCAAGATTTTTTTCTACAAAATTTTGGATTTCTTTTTGTATATTACCTGCATAGATCGAACCACCCAAAATTACAGTTCCGTAATTTTCAAGATTAGGATGCTCTTCTACCCTAATATTTATAATGCTTTTTTCGCCTTCTATTTTATTATATAACAACTTAGCAGCCTTTTCAGTGCTACCATTTTTACTTGCATATATAATTAAAGTATTCAATGGTTCACCTCCTAAATTAACATCGTTAATAATATTAACAATGTTAATTATATATCTATAGAGGTCACTTGTCAATATAATTTCTTACTAATAGATAATAAATAAAAAAAGCTTGCCCAAAAAAGGCAAGCGCATAGTCTATTGTTTATTAAATTATTAATTATTATTTACGACTTGTATCTATCACTTAATTCAGCTTCAATTTGATCTAGATTAACATCTTTTTCTACTAATAAAACCATAAGATGGTATATTAAATCTGCAGTTTCATATACTAATTCTTTTTGAGGTTCGTTTTTAGCTGCAATAATTACCTCTGAAGACTCTTCACCTATTTTTTTAAGTATCTTATCAATACCTTCTTCAAAAAGATATGTTGTATAGGAATCTTCAGGGAGCTCATTTTTTCTACTTTTAATTAATTTATATAACATATTAATGATTTCATCTTTCTCATATCTTTCTTTATTATCTTTATTTTCTGCCATTTTTCTATAAAAACAAGATACTTTACCGGTATGACAGGCTGGTCCCGCTGGTTCTACTAAAATTAAAAGAGTATCTTGGTCACAATCATAATAGATTTCTTCAACTTGCTGGGTATTCCCTGAAGTCTCACCCTTATGCCAAAGTTCCTGACGGCTTCTGCTATAAAATACAGTCTCGCCAATTTCAAGTGTTTCCTTTAAAGAATCTTCATTCATATATGCCACCATCAAAACTTCTTTTGTATTGGCATCCTGAACAACTGCAGGAATTAATCCCTTATCATTAAACTTAAGTTCAATATCTTGCTCTAATAATTTTAAGTTCTTACTCATTTTTATCACTACTTTCTTCAATTCTTACTGGTATATTATTCTCTGCTAAAGTGTTTTTTAAATCACTCATTGCAACTTCACCGAAGTGGAATATCGAAGCTGCCAGTGCTGCATCGGTATCAGTTTTAGTAAACACCTCAACAAAATCCTCAATCTTACCGGCTCCACCGGAAGCAATGACCGGAATATTTACTACATTCGTAACAGCTCTTAACATTTCAATATCAAAACCGATTTTTGTACCATCTCTATTCATACTGGTCAACAGAATTTCTCCTGCGCCTAATTCTTCTAATTCTTGAACCCATTCTACTAAATCACGAGAGGTTTTTTTACTACCCCCATTTATATAAACATCCCAACCAGATTCATCGTCTTTTAAAGAAGCATCAACTGCCCCTACTATACACTGAGAACCAAATATTTTTGCTCCTTCTTTAACTAAAGAGGGATTTCTAACTGCAGCAGAATTAACCGAAATCTTATCTGCTCCTGCTCTAAGAATATATTGCATATCAGAAATCGACTTTATCCCCCCACCAACAGTCAAAGGAATAAAAACTTCCTTAGCAACCTTTTCTACTAAATCAGTCAATGTTTTTCTTTTTTCTTTGGTGGCAGTTATATCTAGAAAAACAAGTTCATCTGCCCCCATCTCATTATAACGTCTTGCTGAAGCAACTGGATCACCGGCATCAACAAGGTCCAAAAAATTTATACCCTTAACTACTCTTCCATCTTTAATATCCAGACAAGGAATAATTCTTTTTTTAAGAATCTTGATCACCCACCTTTTTAATTGCTGCTTTCAGGTCTATTTTATTTTTGTATATTGCTTGACCTGTTATTACTCCATAAAAATTTAAATCATTAAGCTTTTCAATCTCATTTATGGAACTAATTCCTCCGGAAGCAATTATTTTTAATTCTGTATTTTGTTTTAGTTCTTTAAGCCCTTTAAAGTCAGGCCCAACTAACATCCCATCTCTTTTTATATCTGTATATAGTATATATTTGACTCCTTTTTGTTCTAACATTTTTGCAAATTCAAGGACCTTAAGATTACTTGTTTCTTTCCAGCCCGAAGTAGCAACTTTACCATCATGGGCATCAATACTTACTAGTATTTTATCACTGCCAAATTTTTCTATAATATCTGATAAGATTTCAGGATTTTTTACTGCAAGAGTACCTAATATTACTCTATCAATTCCGGCCTCTATCAGCTTTTCTACATCATTAATACTTCTGATTCCACCACCGGTCTGGATAGAAAGACCAGTTTTATTTCTGATCTTTTTTATTATATCAAAATTACGACTTTCTCCTTCGGAAGCTCCATCAAGATCCACAATATGAAGCCAGCTTGCCCCTTTGTTTTCAAACTGAAGAGCTGTTTTGATAGGATCACTACTATAGACAGTTTCCTTATTAAAATCCCCCTGTTCTAAACGAACCACTTTTCCTTCTTTTAAATCAATAGCAGGTAATATTATCATCTAAATCAGCTCTCCAAAATTCTCTAGTAACTTCAATCCGTTATCCCCACTTTTTTCCGGATGAAATTGGAATCCTATAACATTATCTTTTCTAACAACGGCCGGTATTTTAACTCCATAATCAGTTGCAGCAATAACTTCATCAGTTATCTCTTTTAATTTATAAGAATGAACAAAATAATAATGAGGATTATCCGGTAAATCCTTAAATAAGTTATCATCTTTTATAATCTCTAATTCATTCCAACCCATGTGAGGTATTTTTAAACTGCTGTCCATTTTTACTACTTCTCCAGGTAAGAGATCAAGCCCTTTTGTTTTGGTATCTTCATACCCCCACTCAAAGAGAAGCTGCATACCAAGACATACACCCAACATCGGTTTGCCAGTTTTTACATATTCTTTTATGAATTGGTCTAGATTGTTTTCTTTTAATCTAGACATCGCACCTGGAAAGGCACCAACCCCTGGTAATACTAATGCATCATATTTCTCATGACGCGTTTCTTTTTCAACTATTTCAGTGTCAAAACCGATATGTTCAAAAGCCTTACAAATACTATTTAAATTCCCGGCTCCGTAATCTATAATACCTATCATTTTATATTTTCCCTTTTGTAGAAGGCATTTTATCAGATACTACTTCTACAGCGTCTTTTAAAGCTAAAGCTAGGGATTTGAAAACAGCTTCTATCTGGTGGTGACAGTTATCACCGCGAATTAAATCTATATGCAAAGTAAGTCCAGCATGATTTGTAAATGCTCTTAAGAATTCCTCTACCATTTCAGCTGGTAGGTCTCCTACCATTTCTCTACTAAAATCTAGACCAGAATATAAAAATGGTCTACCACTTATATCAACCACGGTTCTTACTAGTGTTTCATCTAGAGGTGTTAGATTATTGGCAAACCTAGCTATCCCCTTTTTATCTCCCAGGGCTTCCACAAAGGCATCTCCTAAGCTTATACCTATATCTTCCACAGTATGGTGTTCATCTATTTCTAAATCTCCATTAGCTTCTACTACTAAGTCAAAACCGCTGTGTTTGGTTAGTTGTGCTAACATATGATCGAAAAACTTTAGCCCGGAATCAATACTACCTTTTCCTTCTCCGTCTAAATCTAATTCAATTTTTACACTTGTTTCATAGGTTTCTCTTTTTTTAACAGCTTTACGATTTTCACTCATTTTTGTTAGCCTCCTTAAACTCCTCAAATATTTGGGCCACTTTCCTATTTTGCTCCGGCTTACCAATTGTGATCCTTATTGCAGGTGGCTTTCGGTCAAAGGATCTTATTTTTATACCATTTTCGTTTAACATTTTTTTGAACTCCATTGTATCTTCGCCTTCAATATAGACAAAATTAGCTGATGAATTAAATACAGTCCAATTATCATATTCAGAATAGATCTTTAACATCTTATCTCTTTCTAACTTTATTTTCTCAACCCTATTTTCTATCAGCTGTTCTTCTCTTAAAATTATTTTCCCAATTAAAGAAGTTATGGAATTTATGTTATATGGTTTAAGAACCTTTCTAACCTGATTGACCAGCTCTTTACTCCCCAATAAATATCCAAGTCTAATTCCTGCTAAACCGTATGCTTTTGAAAAGGTCCTGGTTACAGCTAAATTAGTATGATCATTAACATGGCTTAATAATGTTTCCTCTGCAAATTCTGCATAAGCCTCATCAATAACTAAAATACCCGAATAGATATCAGCTAACTGTAAAATAATATCTTTGGATAATTGATGTCCGGTTGGATTATTAGGGGAACATAAAAATATCATCTTTGGTTCTAAATCATCAATGATTTTTTTCATATTATCTAAAGTGAATTCAGTCTCTGCTAATGAAAAATAATCATATTTCCCGCCGGCTATTTCAGTAAAAAACCTGTACATCGAAAATGTGGGAGCCGCAGCTAATACTCTATCACCTGGATTAATAAAGGTGTTAATCATCATATCCAAAACATCATCAGAACCATTACCAACCATAACTTGATCACAATCAACATCTATATCTAAATATTCTGCGATGCTGCATCGAAGTGATTTGGAATATAATTTTGGGTAATAATTCAAAGGGTTTTCCATGATTTTATCTGTAATTTCTTTTTTTATATCGATTGGTAAATCATAAGGAGATTCATTACCCGAAAGATCTAAACTATAATCTCTGGTCTCTTTTTCACCTTTATATGGTTTAATTTTAGAAACTTCGGGTCTCACTAACTCTTCTATATTAATTTGCATTATCCTCACCTTCTAACTTTTCTTTCCTTACTTTAATTGAATTAGCATGTGCAGTTAATCCTTCACCTTCAGCTAAGGTAATTACATCATCAGAAGCTTCCAAAAGAGCCTCTTCACTATAATATATGAAACTTGAAAACTTAACAAAGTCTCTCACAGAAAGCGGAGAAAAGAATCTTGCTGTTCCTTCGGTTGGAAGAACATGATTAGGACCTGCATAATAATCACCTAAAGGCTCAGGAGTGTTTTCTCCCATGAAAATAGAACCCGCATTTTTAACTTCAGGTAATAAATCAAAAGGTTTATCGACTGCTAACTCTAAATGTTCAGGTGCTATTTGATTAATGACCTCTAAGCCATCTTTTAACTTTTGAACTTCTATAAGTAAACCATAGTTATTTAACGATTCTTTTATTATCTCTTTTTTACTTAAACCCTCAATCTGGTTTTCTATTTCTTCTATTACTTTTTCACCTAGTTCTTCTGAATCCGTGACTAAAATTGAAGAAGCTAGGGGATCATGCTCAGCCTGGCTCATTAGATCAGCTGCTATATAACGGGGATTACTATCTTGGTCCGCTAATATTAGAACCTCACTGGGACCTGCTGTCATATCAATTTTAACCTCCCCAAAAACTAATTCTTTTGCCATAGTAACATATATATTTCCTGGTCCCACAATAATATCTACAAAAGGAATGGTTTCAGTTCCATACGCTAAGGCACCTATTGCCTGTGCTCCACCAACTTTATATATACTATCAACTCCAGCGACTTCAGCTGCTGCCAAAATTTCAGGGCTCAACTTTTTGTTTTCACCTGGTGGAGTAACCATTACAATATTTTCCACACCTGCTACTTTTGCAGGAATTGCTGTCATTAAAACTGAAGACGGATAAGAAGCTCTTCCGCCCGGGACATATATACCTGCTGTTTCTAACGCACGACAAATTTGCCCACTTATCCTACCAGGTGAATCTTGTTTCTGCCATGAACGATCCTTTTGTTCTTCATGAAACTTTTTTATATTATCAGCAGCATTTTCTAAGGCCTTCAGAAATTTTTGATCTACCTTTTCTTTGGCTTTTTCAATTTCTTGTTTACTAACTTTAACTGTTTCTTTATTGAGATCTACCTGATCAAAACGAGAGGTATATTCATATAATGCTTTATCTCCTCGCTTTTGGATGTCTTGAAGGATACTTCTAGCAGTTTCTCTATATTGATTTAGATCTTTTTGGGAACGATCATTTAAAATTTCTTTTATTTGCTCAATCTTACTACCGCGTAAATCTATTTTTTTGAGCATTATATTACTTTAACCTCCTTCTATCACTTTCTCTAAGGCATCTATTATCTTTGTGATTTCACTTTGGTTTATTTTCATACTTACTTTATTAACTACCAATCTTGCACTCAATTTTCTGATATTTTCATATACTACTAGACCATTTTCGTCTAAAGTACGTCCGGTTTGAACAATATCTAATATAGTATCTGCCAAACCAGTTAAGGGAGCCAATTCAATAGAACCATTTAACTTAATTATTTCAACTGGTTCTCCCTTCTTTTTAAATAATCTTCGAGTGAAATCGGGATATTTAGTAGCTACTTTCCTTTGTAATAAGGATTCTTTCCTATCTGGTAAACCTGCTAAAGCAAATCTACATTTTCCAAACTTTAAATCTAATACTTCATAAAGGTCTCTATTTTCTTCAAGTAAAGTATCCTTGCCTACAATACCAACATCTGCAGTTCCATATTCTACATATATTGGTACATCAGCCGGCTTTACTAATATAATTTCCAAATTTTCTTCTGGAAGTGAAAAGATTAATTTCCTTGAATCTAACATATCTTCCGGAAGATCTATTCCAGCCTCGCGAAAAAGTTTTACTGCCTGTTTGGCTAATCGCCCCTTCGCCATGGCTATACAAATATTATCCATTATCTTACCTCCTCGAACTTCTCTAACATTATTGAATCTAATTGTTTATCTATATTCTTTCTATTAATTAAAACTTCTTTGTTGGTTTTAGTACTTTTTATTTTAATCTCATCCTCAGTAAAGCTGAGCTGAAAATCTATACCTTGAAACTCAATATATTCATTCTTTTTGTTTTTTTCAAAAATCTCAACTATATAATCTTTAGCACGCAGCTTTTCAGCTAACTGATAAGCGGTACTAAAATTATCCTCATTATTATAATTAATAATGATTCTCTCATTTTGAGCTTCAAAATCATAATGAGTTTTATTTAAATACTCTAAAATATTTTCTATTTCTAGAGCAAATCCTACTGCGGGTTCACCTTGACCAAATTTTTCAGTTAAATTATCATATCTACCTCCAATTGCAAGTAGAGCATTATGGCTGCCAGCATATCCCTTAAATATAATACCTGTATAATATCCGTGTCTCGAAATCAACATTGGGTCAAATGTAATATTTTCTAGTAAATCTAATTCCTCTAATTTATTAAATAATTTTTCCAGTTTAAGTACTTCTTGATGAGCCTCACTGGAAAGTGGTAGACTCTTTAGTGTTGGTATCACCTCATCTGGAGATCCAAATAAAGTGGATAACTCTAATAAAATTTCTTTGCTTTCTTCATCTATTTCAATACTTTGAAGATATCTTTTTATCTCAACCTTGTTTTTAGCTGATAGAAGAGATAAAAGTTGCTCTTTATCTTCGGCTTTCAATTCCATTTCACAGAAGATTTCATTGATTAAATCAGCATGTCCAATATCTATTAATGGATTTTCAATGTGAACTGCTTGCATAGTTTTAATAAGTAAAACAATCATCTCTATGTCTGCAAACAGTTTATCACTACCGATCATTTCAACTCCAGCCTGGGTCTTTTCTTTCAAACTCAAGCTCTGACTATTTTTAGACTGATAGGCAGTAGTTAAATAAGAAAACTTTAAAGGACGTGGTGTGTCCTGAAACCTTGTGGCAGCCAATCTAGCAATTGGCATTGTTACATCCGGCCTTAAAACCAATATTTGCCCATTTTCATCGACAACTTTGAACATTTCGCTTTTATCTATTACTCCTTCAATCCCTGTATACAATTCTAAAGATTCCAAAGTTGGAGTAATTACTTCCCTAAAATCAGCATTTTCAAACACCTTTCTTATCCTTTTATATATAGCTCTTCTCCGTCTTAACTCCGCTGGTAATATATCTCTAACACCTTCTACAAATGCATTCATTGAAAATCCTCCTAATTTTTATTTGAAATTATTCTTATTATCTTATATATTAAGCTTAAAATCAAGTTATTCATCAACAATTATCTAGAGATTAAAAAGCTTGTGTTTTAGTCATCCATATATAATTATACATTAATTTTATTAGAGAATCATTATTATTTCAAATATTAATGATTTAATGTTATAATAATAGAGTATATTTAAGTAATAATTTAAGCTATAGGAGTTGATAAAATGTTGTTTGATTACCATTTGCATTCAAAGTTTTCGGCTGATTCAACCATGACAATAGAAGATATATGTGAAACAGCTATCGAAAAAGGTCTTGAAGAAATAGCAATCACAGACCATCATGATATAGATTATCAAGATGATGCAATTGAATTTTTATTACAAAAAGATAATTATTTAAATGAATTAGAAAAGTATCAAGAAAAATATGAGGGTAAACTGACAATAAAGAAAGGAATTGAAATGGGGTTACAAACCCATATCCTAAAGGAAAGCCATGATTATTTAAAGAATGATTTTGACTTTATCATTGGTTCTTTTCATACCGCAGAAAAAAAGGATCTCTATAATGGAGACTTCTTTAAAAATTATTCTCAGTGGGAATCTTATATTCGCTATTTAAAATCTATTTTAGAAGTAGTAAAAAATTATGATAACTTCTCAGTTATCGGACATCTCGATCTCGTTAGACGATACGACTATTATGATACTTCTCCAGATTTAATGGACAATAAAGAAGCAAAAGAAATAATAAGATCCATTTTGAAAATACTTATTGAAAATAATAAGGGAATTGAAGTAAATACTACAGGCTATTATATTGGAGACGGTAAAAATCCTTTGCCTTCTGTAAAAATTCTAAAATCATATAAGGAATTAGGGGGAGAAATCATAACTCTTGGTTCGGACAGCCATTCTACTGATCAGATTGCCTATAAATTCTCGGAAACCATTTCTTTATTAAAGGAAATAGGATTTAATAAGCTAACTACTTTTAAAAATATGAAACCCAATTTTCATCAAATTTAAAAAGTAAGATAAAATATGGCATTTATAAAGTAAGCCTTCCTTAAACGGAGGGCTTTTCTTTTGCAATTATTAATCTAATAGAAATTGTAATACGTTTTTATCAAATTCTTTCGGCTTTGTCATGTTTGACGGATCAGAAGAACCTTCAATGATTTTCAACTTTGAATTTGGTAAATTGCAAGCAATTTTTTGAGCAGGCTTGATTAATATTTTATCTCCTGCCATAACTAGAACAGATTTGTTTAATTGTTTAAGTTCTTCTAATAAATCGACTTTATTTATCGCTTTTCTACTTAAAACTAATTGCCCAAAATCAGCATCTTTAGTAACTTTTTTAAAATATTCATAAACCTCAGGTGAATAATCCTTATAAGCTGAAGCTATTATCTTTGCTCGTAATGTTTTTGGTAGTATCCTAAATAATGTGAAACCGACCACCTGAGAATATGCAGCTAATTTCTCAGTAAAACTATTAATTTCAGCAAAAGTATCGGATAGGATCAGTTTGTCCACTTTTTCAGGATATTCAACAGCAAATTTTTGAGCAATCACACCACCCATACTTACTCCCAAAATATTTGCGGATTCTAAACCAAGTTGATACATTAAATCATTAATATCTTCTACCCAATCCACAAGTTCTAAACTTTTAACTTTTGATGATCTACCATGTCCCCGCATATCAGGTGTTATTAAATATATACCTTTGTCTTTATATTTCTCAATCTGTTTTTTAAACATATTATGATCAAGGCCCTGTCCGTGAATAAGTATTAAAGGAAGGCCCTCTCTATCTCCAAATGTTTCATAATATATTTTCACTTCATTGTCCTTTGTAAGAAACAACATAATCTCTCCTCAATAAAAGTTTTTTAATTTATCTAGTCATCTTAATTTACTCTCTTTTGCTCTTCTTTCTTCGATCATTTTACCGGCTTCATCGACCCAGTCACCTTTAATATATTTTCTTCCAACCCAAAGTGCTCTTACAATAAAGTCTATTACAAGTCCGATTAATATCCCTAGTAAACCGAGGTTAAATATAATACTAAGTAGATAACTTAAACCAAGTTTAAAAGTTGTTTGACTAATTAAATTACCAAATAAAGCAGTCTTAGTATTTCCAGCTCCGTTTAGCATGCCTGCAAAAACTGCATATATTGTTAAGATTGGAGCACCTATGCTAAGGGCTTTTAAAAATCTTATTCCAAATGAAATGGTTTCGGAATCATCTGTGAAAATTCTTATTAGAAAAGGTGCTGAAAAAAACATGACAACTGCAAAACCACCAATTGTAAAGAGTGTTAACCAAAGCATTCCTCTAGTAACTTTTTTACTTTCTTTAGGATCTCCTTCTCCTAACTTCTGTCCGCCTAATATCGTAGTAACTGTATAATAGGAACGGTGAAGTGGGGCAATCAATTGTTGATGAATCCGGCGTGAAATATGATAAGCAGCTGCCGCTTCTGTTCCAAAAACTAAGACTAAAGAATTAAAGGGAAAAGTTATCACACTTTGGTAGACCCCCTGTAAAATTTTGGGCATACTCACAGAAAACAACTGTCTAATAATTGTATAATCCCAATCCTTAGAAGGCATCTGTAAATCAAATTGACTTTTTGAACTCATGAATATAAATATATAAATAAGTGCTGATACAACTTTAGCTGTGAAAGTTCCGATTCCAACTCCTAATACTCCATAATTGGGAAAAGGGCCAATTCCAAGGGCTAAAACTACTGAAAGTAATATGTTTATTATATTTCCTATTACTTCAACAACCATAGGTGTCTTGGTGTCTCCTGTACCCTGCATAGCTCTAGCTGCAATAATAGAGATTATTCGAAAAGGTGCAGCAGAAAAAATTATAAGCAAATACTGGGCTCCTAATTCAACAACCTCTGGTGCAGCTCCTAAAACTCCTATTAATTTATCAGGAATTACCCAGCCTATAATAATAAAAGGAATTCCAATCAATATACTTGCAAAAATAACTTGACTCAATATCTCATCAGAGTTTTCTTTTGCTTTTTTTGTATTAGTTCCGGTTTCCTGAGAAATGAGTGATATACTACCGGTACCTAGACCTAAGGCAATTCTTAAAATTATCCTTTCCCAAACATCACCTAGGCCAACCGCAGTTACTGCTGCTGGTCCAAATAACCCCATTAGAATCATATCAGTTGTTCTCATAGCAGTTGTAAATATATGGTTTAAAATAACCGGCCAGGCTAATATATAAGCCTCTTTCCAAACCGGGAAATATGTCATAAATAATACCATTTGTTAACCATCCTTTATACAAATCTAAAACTCATTATATCATAGAATAACAAATAACCGCAAAAATTACTTGTGATAAGAAATATATCTAATTAATCTTTAAAATGTGTTCTCTTGTTTTTTATAAATATACATCAAAAGAAATATATTATAATTCTTCCGACTTAGAAATAAAAAAACCAGTATTGTTCGAGAATCTTAGGTAATATAAATTCTCAAAAATACTGGTTTATTAAATATATTTTAATTTATGAATCATTTGTACTATACAGTAGCCTGAAATGCTTCAGACAGAAGTGGTACTATCTGATGTAAATCTCCTACTATACCGTAATCACAAACTTCAAAAATCGGTGCTTCAGAATCAGTATTTATAGCTATAATAATATCTGAGTTTTCCATACCTGCTCGATGCTGGATAGCACCTGAAATTCCACAAGCTATATATACTTTTGGTTTAACAGTTTTCCCGGTCTGTCCTACCTGATGACCTTTTTCAATCCATCCCTCATCAACAACAGCACGTGATGCACCTACTTCACCATTTAAAGCTGAAGCTAATTCTTTAATCGTGCTGAATCCATCTGGTTTTCCAACACCTCTGCCACCTGAAACAATGATATCGGCTTTTTCAAGATTAACACTTTTATTAGCCTGCTTAACTATTTCTTTTATTTCAGTATACAGATCTAATTCAGATGAATCAGGAGCAAGATTTATAATTTTTGACTTTTTAACTATTTCAGAGTCAATTTCATCACTATCCAAATCATACTTACACTCTTTAATACCACCAGTTCTACTATAATCTGGCTCAGATTTTTCCATAACACCTGGTCTTACTGTAGACATTTGTGGGCGGTGATCAGGACAGACAATAGTAGCCATCAAATTACCACCAAAAGCTGGCCTAGTTTGTAATAAAATGCCTCTTTTTTCTTCAATTGCTAATTCAGTACAATCGGCTGTTAAACCTGTATTAATTCTAGCTGAAATTCTCGGTCCTAAATCACGACCATTGTGGGTAGCTCCTAAAAGAACAATTTCAGGTTTAAATTTATTTATAATGTTTGTAATAATGCTTGTATACGGTCCGGTTCTATAATTTTTTAATTTCTCATCTTCTACTAAATATACTTGATTAGCACCATGAGCAATTAGTTCATTAGCAGTATCTTTAATATCAGAACCTAGCACTACCGCAGATAGTTTTACGTCTAATTGATCTGCAAGTTTCCTTCCTTCACTAACTAATTCAAGTGAAACATCCATAAGCACATTATCCCTTTGTTCTGCTATTACACAGACCCCACTATAATTTGAATTATCCTTTTTAGATTGTGAACTTTCTTCATTAAGTTCTAAAGCATCATATTCACAGCTTTTAACACAAAGTCCACACATTGTACAACTATTGTAATCAACAACTGCTATATTGTTTTTCATTTCTAAAGCATCAAAAGGACACTTATCTATACAAACTGCACAGCCAGTACACTTTTTTTCAATAACATTTAACATTTAGTTAACCTCCTTTAAGCAAAACTTAAACTACTTTTTCCTCTTTTAATTTTTTAATTAACTTCTCAACTTTTTCTTCAACGTCACCTTCCAGTATTTCGGGTTCATGGTCTCTGGTCGGAACAAAAGTATCATAAACCTGAGTTGGAGAAGCATCAAGGCCTAGTTTATCTTTATCTACTTCAAAGTCCTCGACAGTCCAGGTCTGAATTGTATCTTCTTTATTATAAGCATCAATAATCCTTTTTATTGATGGATAACGAGGTTCATTTAATCCATCAATTACTGTCAATAAAGCCGGAAGCTTTGTTTTTATCACACTGTAACCGTCTTCAAGCTGTCTTTTAGCAATAATCTCATCGTCTTCGATGTCTACCCCTTTTACATAAGTTATCTGTGGTATAGAAAGATTCTCGGCTACCTGAGGCCCAACTTGAGCTGTATCACCATCAATTGCTTGCCGTCCACAGAAAATGAGGTCAAATTGACCTGTTTCTTTAATTGCTTGTGACAAAGTATAGGCAGTAGCCCAGGTATCCGAACCTGCAAATGCTTTGTCTGAAAGTAAAATAGCCTTATCTGCCCCCATTGCATAAGCTTCAACTAATGCATCTTTAGCTTGAGGTGGACCCATACTTATCACTGTAACTTCACCACCGAACTCTTCTTTTAATCTTACTGCTTCTTCAATAGCAATTTTATCTTCAGGATTTATTATACTAGGCACACCTTCTCTTATTAAGGTACCTTTCTTTTCATCAATTTTAACTTCATTTGTATCTGGAACCTGTTTAACACAAACTACAATCTTCATCATTATGCCTCCTTTATTTCGACTTCAAATATATTTATAATTTCATAGTTTTAATCATTAAAGTTTAATTTAATAATGAACCAGCTATTACCATTTTTTGAACTTCTGTAGTTCCTTCATAAATTTCAGTTATCTTGGCATCTCTCATAAGCCTTTCCACAGGATAATCTTTTATATAACCATATCCACCATGTAGTTGTACGGCTTTGTTGGCAACTTCAGATGCTATTTCTGAAGCATAATATTTAGCCATTGCTGCTTCTTTAGAAAATCTCTTTCCTTCATCTTTTGTCTTAGCTGCTTTATATACAAGATTTCGGGCTGCTTCAACTTTAGTAGCCATTTCAGCTATTTCCCATTGAAGCCCTTGAAATTTAGCAATCGGACGTCCGAATTGTTCCCGTTCTTGAGTATATTGTACGGTTTCATCTAAAGCTCTTTGTGCTATACCTAAAGCTTGAGCGGCAATTCCAATTCTACCACCATCAAGCGTGCCCATTGCAATCTTAAAGCCCATTCCTTCTTTTCCTAAAAGATTTTCGGCAGGGATTTTACAATTCTGGAAAATTAGTTCTCTGGTATCTGAGGCATTAATCCCCATTTTATTTTCTTTTTTACCAAGAGAAAACCCTGGAGTATCTGCTTCTACTATAAAAGAACTTATCCCCCTTGTTCCCTTGCTTTTATCTGTCATTGCATGAATAATAAAAATATCTGCTGCACCTGCATTGGTAATAAATATCTTATTACCATTTAAAATATATTGACCATCTTTAAGAACAGCGGTTGTTTTGATCCCGGCTGCATCTGTACCTGCATTTGGTTCGGTCAAAGCAAAAGCACCCAGCTTTTCTCCAGTTGCTAATGGTTTAAGATATTTTTCTTTCTGCTCTTCTGTACCATATTTATAAATCGGATCCGCTCCTAAAGAAGTATGAGCTGAAAGAATTACACCATGAGTTGCACATGACTTTGATAATTCTTCGATAGCAAATACATAATTTAAAGTATCTGAGCCTGCTCCCCCATATTTTTGCGGAAACGGAATACCTAACATATCAGCTTTAGCCATCTTTTTTATATTTTCATACGGAAATTCACAGTTTTCATCAATTTCAGATGCGATAGGTTCAACTTCTTTTTCAGCAAAATCACGATACACTTTTTTGCACATTTCATGTTCTTTACTTATGTTAAAATCCATAATAGATACCTCCGTTAGTTAAAATATTCACATAATCAATTAAAAAATTTACTCTTCAACTCTAGGCATTAGAACTGCTTTACCTTTGATTACAGTATCATCCTTTTGATTTATACATTCAGTTTCTAATTCTACCCTGTTTTTTTCAACATTTTTGTTAATCACCTTTACTTTTGCGGTAATTGTATCACCGAAATGAACTGGTGCGGTAAATTTAAGATCTTGTGATACATATATACAGCCTGGTCCCGGTAGTTTAGTTCCCAATACTGTTGAGATAAACCCAGCCGAAAGCATTCCATGTGCTATTCTACCACCAAACATTGTCTTTTTAGCAAAACTTTCATTTATATGGGCCGGGTTAAAGTCCCCTGTCACACCTGCATAGTTATATACATCAGCTTCACTTACTGTTTTTGTAAAACTAGCCTCTTCTCCAATTTCAATTTCATTAATCGTTTTTCCAGTATTCATCGTATATTCCCCCACTTTTTTATTAATTAAGTAATTTAAAATCATTAATTTAACTCCTTGTTAATAATATCACAAACAAGTTTATCCTGCAACCTTCTTTCTTAAATACTACAATAACAATCACATGTATATTGATGAAATTATATAATCATAAACCCTTTTCCCTGTTATTCTAATTAATTTAATCTAACTACTTTTTACAAATGAATAGATCTATTTGATTTTCTTATCTATATTGATATACTTATATCAAAGTTTGCTTATTAAAATTATTCATACCATTATAAAGTGGAGGAATATTAAAATGATGAAAAACAATTTTTCTTCTCAAAATAAATTGACTAAAAGTGAGCTTGATTTAATTCATGAAAATACAGTATCTATATTAGAAAACGAAGGTATACTAATAGATAATAAGAAAGCTTTGGAAGTATTTAAAAGCAATGGAATAAAAACAAAAAATAAAAAGGTTTATATAAGTAGACAAAGGCTTGAAAAAACCATTTCTAAAATTACTCAATCCTTTGAACTAAAAGCAAGAAATCCAAAACATAATATTGAAATAGGTAACGATACTTCCATTATGGGTCCCCCTCTAGGTCCACCATTTATTTATGAAAATGATGATAGAAGATATGGCACTTATGACGACTATATAAAACTAATAAAGTTTTGCCATTCCAATCCCTATATAGATATAGTGGGCGGGGATATAATAGCTCCTACAGATATAGATAAAGACAATAGACATAAAAAAATGTTTTATGCTACAGTTAAATATTCTGATAAAGCTCTTATTGGAACTGGTTCAGGAGAGGAAGAAATTCAAGATATACTTAATATGAGCGAAATATTATTTGGAAAAGACAAATTAAAGAATAATCATTACATACTAAAAATGATAGGTGCTTCAAGTCCACTTTCATATAATAATACAGCACTTAATACACTCATCAATCTTGCTAACTATTCACAACCAATAGCACTTTATTCTCAAATTTTGGCGGGGATGACCGGACCTTTAACTATAGCAGGTTTATTAACTCAACAAAATGCAGAAATTTTATCGGGAGCAGTATTAGCTCATTTAATCAATTCTAATACCCCTGTAATTTATAGTACTACCTCATCAGTTACTGATATGAAATCTGGTAATATAACAGTAGGAAATGGGCAATACGCCAAAATTATTGCCGCTGTCGCTCAAATTGCAGATTATTATGACCTTCCTTCCTTAGTAGCAGGTGGAATTACAGATGCAACAACTAATAATAATCAAGCTGGATTCGAAACAATGCTAAATATGTACACTTCTTTAGAGAGTGGTGTTGATATAATTGTATATTCTATGGGAAGTATTTCTGAGTATCTAGGTGTATCATATGATAAATTGCGAAACGATATAGCCCTCTTAAAAACCTTAGATAATTTCCAAAAACATATTGATGTTAATAAAGAAACTATTGCACGTGGAACAATAAAAGAAGTTGGTGCTGATAATAATTTCATGACCCATTCTCATACAATGGAAAGACTTGAAAATAGACTCGGAGAAAAAATCAATCCTAATATCAAACTCAGTGAAATCTATGAAAAGCCCAAACTTAATGAAAAAATCGACCTAAAATTAAAAAATGTTTAACTGTTTTAATATGATATATAAATCTCCGTAAACATTTTATCAAAAATTAATAGCTTTAAAATATTAAAGGCTTGAATTCGACATCGAATTCAAGCCTTTTAAATTATTTTATTAAGTTTATAATAAAATCTGGATTATACTCATTTACATCCCAGGATTCATTATAATATAAATTTATTTTTTCCTTATAAAAATTGCTATTATAATTCATATCCAAATTGCTATAAAGCAAATATAGTACTTTATAATATTTCAATTTATTATTTTCAACCTTATCTACTACCTTTTCTGTTTCTATTATTGCTTTTTTAAAATCTTCTTTTTTAATAAAAGAAATTACCTTTGTTTGTTGTGCTTGTATATATAATTCTTTTTTATCAAAATTAATATTATTTAGTATATTTAAAGCTAAATCACTTTGGTCTTCTTCTAAATAGGCTCGTGCTCTATACAATAGTATTTGTTTATCATTTTCAAATCTTTTCATAGCAATATTAGACCAGTAAAGCATCTCTTTATATTTGCTTTGTTTTTCTAAAGAATTTAACAAACCTAAATAAGCATCTTTATAATTGGGAGATATAAATATGGCACTTTTGAAATCTCTACTAGCTAGTTCATTTTTCCCCATCGCTAAATAAGTATAAGCAACACCTACGTATGCATCAGCATTCTTTTTGTTATTATCTATATATTTCCAATAATAAAAAACAGCATCTTTTGCATTCCCTTGAACCCTCTCGCTAAGAGCCTTTAATAATAGATTATCATAAGTCATAGGATAAGTTTCCATGATTGATTTGGCTTTTTGTCGTTCACCCATTCTTAAATATATTTTTATTAAATTACTTATTGATTCTGGGTTTTTGGGTTCTTGTTGTAAATATTTAATATAATATAAACTCGCTTCTTCTAAATTACCATCATAAAATAATGTGTCTGCAATATGTTTGTCAATATTTAAACCTTCACTTAATAATCTCTGGGTTTCTGAAACTTCATTTTTGTTATTTTCCTTATAATAATCTGATAAAATCAAGCGTGCTTTGTTGTCTTCGGGATATTTTCTTAACCATTTTTTAACCTCGTCTATTTGAGCAGAAATATTCCATAATCTATAACGTGCTAAGGAATAGTCAGGAGATAGCTCTATAGCTTTTTCATATTGTAACTTAGCTTTTTCCTCCCTGCTTTTTTCATAATAAACATCTCCCAGTAGGATATAACTATCAGGATTCATTTGTTGAGTTTCATTAAATTTAACAGCATAATTTTCGGCTTTATCTAATTCATTATTTATTATATATGATCTGCTTAACCAATAATAAATTGTTTCTGGATAGTCATCATTATTTTCCATATATTTATTTATAGTACTTATAGCTTCTTTTGATTTATCTTGATTCAATAATATCTGTACTTTTTTTATAATTGCATTGTTATTTTCTGAGGTATTATAACACTCCAATGCTTCATCATATAAATCCATTTCATACAATAAATTTCCCATTTCATAATTATTTAAGCAATCATCTGCTTTTATTTGTGGAGATAATAATATTAAAAACATCAATAATATTATTAATTTACTTTTCATATTATCAGCCCTTTTTTTATACTTTAGTCAATTATATATTGATCCCATACTCTTATCCAAATTTAATTTTAAAAAATCCCAAATTCAGAAACCTAATTCTATAAATTTGGGATCTTTTAATAAAACAAACTGCATATGATTTTTTGAATTTAAATAACCCTTTTGGTTTCAATAATTTTATTATGGATTAATATTCAACACTTTTTATCAAATTTCAGTTGATTTGAAAGATTTTAATTATCTTTTATCATATAATCTTCTATTTTTTACTATTTATAGGGTTTGATGAATTTAAAGTTCTGTTCATCAGAGCGCTTATCATCAAAACTGTAGCCCTCAAAATTAATTTCCTTAATCTGGTCTAAAGTACTAACCTGCTTTTTGATTAGTTGGTCAAGTAATTTACCTCTGTTATGCTTGACATAATACCCCATAGATTTAAGACTGCCATCTTCTTTTTCTTCTTTAAAATAAAAGTCAATTATTTTACCCTGATAATTACTTTCTACTACTTTACTATACTCATTTGAAGCCAAATTGATAATTAAATCAACATCAGCAAAATAATCTTCCATTGTTTCTTGCCAATATTCATAAAGATTGATTCCATTGGGTTTTAGCCTCATTTCAAGTCTATAAGGCCAAATTTCCATATCTGAACTTAAAGGTCCATACATCGGAGAAATAATAACAAAGTTTTCCTGCATATATGAAAACTCGTCCTCACTATAATTTTCCAGATCAATTTGTTTAAATGATGACCCATTATAACATTCAATGGCAGGAATGGTCTCATCTTTAAAACTATGCTCTTGATAAAGTTCATATGTCCTATCTAATAAATTCCCTTGTATATCAAGTTCTGTCTTCAATTCATTTTTTGATAGTGATTTAAGATAATTAAATAATTCTTTAGTCTTATCTTCATATAAAATTTCTCTACCTTTTTCTTGGCGCTCTCTTTCATGATTCTGAGTTTTAGTGGGTGAAAATATTATTTTCATATTTTTACATTCCTTTCTGTATAACATTATATTTTTTCTTATTTTAATTATTCAAGATAAGAAATGTTATACCTTTTATATATAGATTAATACTGTTTTATCTTCTTTCATATCATCGTATCCATGCCCCTTGGAAAAGATTATTTATACAAGTTATATTTGTTAGTTTATACTTTTCAAATAATTTTGCAAAATTCTTTATAAAACAATATCTCGATTGTTTTACATTAATATATTTTTACCAATAAAATGGAGTGGGACCAGCCTCACGGCTGGGACCCCTCTACAAACAGCACATACGGTTCTCCCGTAAACTGCTTTCCGTTCCGTTGCCTCATCACAAGGAG
>Ga0207414_1000280_pt1 | contig 24087 bp, 21 predicted proteins | sample PonA231FremontCA_2_FD_187269 | JGI IMG/M metagenome (GOLD analysis project Ga0207414, IMG submission 187269) | Marine sediment microbial community from Fremont, CA, USA - Pond A23 Sediment 1 (SPAdes) | ecosystem: Environmental > Aquatic > Marine > Unclassified | place: USA: Fremont, California...
TTCGGCCGCGCGGATGACCCGCAGCGTAACGTACCAGTCCACGATATCGCCGAAGACCTGTTGCGTCATGACGCGTTAAGCGATTTGCGACAGCCTCGAGTGGGCGAGGGTTCACGCGGATTTTTGCTGAATGTTGGGCCGTTGCTACGGCTCACGACCCACCTTCACGGAGATTGCCCATGACGTTACGCCCTCTCGTTGCCGGCCTGCTGCTGGCGCTGCCGCTGTCGGCCATTGCCGAAGCGCCCAATATCGTGCCCGGCCAGTGGACGTTCACCAGCACCACCTCCGTGCAGGGAGATCTGCCGATCCCCGACCAGGTCGAAACCCACCAGGAGTGCATTGCTCAGGGGGACATTGACGATGCCGAGTTCAGTTTCATCGAGGAAGAAGACGGATGTGAACTGCTCGAGCACGACGTCACGGTGGATGGCCTGAACTATCGCATGATCTGTCGTGCCGAGGGCGGCGAAGCCGATATCGTCGGACAAATGGCGTTTCTCGGCGAGCGCATTGAAGGCGAGATCGATATTCGAGTCGAGTCTTCCGCCGGCTCACTCGAGATGACCACGCTGATGGAAGGGGAGCGCACCGGCGACTGCTGATGCTCTGCCTGAATCCGCCCGTCAGGCGCCTCCCCGATCGGTCAGCGCCGTGGTGGCTCAGTAGCCGGCGGGCCTCTCGCCCATTTCTTGTTCCAGGCGGCGAGCCACATCGCCAGGAGACCCTGTGCGCCGTGCCAGCAGGTCGTAGGCAACCGGCACCACGAAGAGCGTGAAGAGCGTCGCGGCGGCCAGGCCGCAGAGAATCACGGTGCCGATCACCAGGCGCGTCTCGGCGCCGGCGCCGCTTGAAATGATCAGCGGTACTGCACCGGCCATGGTGGTAACGGCGGTCATCACGATGGGGCGCAACCGGGTAACGGCGGCCTCTACCAGGGCGTCATGGAAGGCCAGGCCCTGGTCGCGTAGCTGGTTGGCAAATTCGACGATCAGGATGCCGTTCTTGGCGGCAAGCCCCACCAGCATTACCAGCCCCACCTGGCTGTAGATATTCAGCGACTGGCCGGTCAGGAAGAGGCCAAGCAGCGCCCCGCAGATGGCCAGCGGCACGGTGAGCATGATCACCAGCGGGTGGATGAAGCTCTCGAACTGTCCGGCCAGCACCAAAAACACCACCAGCACGCCGAGCCCGAGCAGGAAGGCGGTGGCGCCGCTGGCCTCCTGGTAGTCCCGGGAAGCGCCCTTCAGGTCTGTCTGAGCGTCGGCGGGCAGCTGTTCGTTGACGGCCGCCTCGAGGTAGGCGAGCGCCTCGCCGAGCGGATAGCCAGCCTCCAGATCGGCTTCGATCGTGATGGCGCGCAGCCGGTTGAACCGATTGAGCGTGCTGGGGCCGGCAAAGTCGCTGAGCGTGACCAGGCTGGCCAGCGGGATCAGCTCACCGCTGCGCTGCGAACGTACGCGCAGACTCTCCAGACTCTGCGGGCTGGGACGGGCACCGGGTTCGCCCTCGAGGATCACGTCGTACTCCTCGCCGTCGTCGACGTAGCGGGTCGCGGTGCGCCCGCCCAGCAGCGTCTCAAGGGTGCGGCCGATCTCGGTGACGGTCACCCCCAGCTCGGCGGCGCGCGCATAGTCGATGTCGACCTGCAGCTGGGGCTGGTTCTCCTCGTAGTCGCTGTCCAGGGCGGTGATGCGCGGGTTATCGTCGCGGACATGCGCCAGCAGCGTGTCGCGCCACTCGGCCAGTTGCTCATAGGTACCGCCCCCCAGCACGAACTGGACGGGCTTTTCGACGCTCGACCCGAAGCCCTGGCGCATCACCGGGAAGGCTCTCACGCCGGGCAGGTCAGCGAGCGTCTGGCGAATGTCATCCATGATTGCCCAGGCCGAGCGCCGGCTCTCCCAGTCGGCCAGATTGATGATCACGAAGCCACTGTTGAAGTTCTCGATATTGCCCCAGCCGCGCGGGGCGCGGACCACCACGCGCTCGATCTCGCCTGCGTCCAGCATCGGCAGCAGACGCGCCTCGATCTCATCCATGTAGTCGAGCATGTAGTCGTAGGTGGCCCCCGGCGGGCCGTTGACCAGTACCCAGAAGTTACCGCGATCCTCTCGGGGCGTGTATTCGTTGGGCAGCTGCGCATTTAGCCACAGCGTGCCGCCGATGACGCCGAGAAACAGCGCCAGGACCAACAGGCGTAGCTTGAGCACCCGCTCCAGCAGCCGGCGATAGCCGCGCCGCGTGAGCATCAGGGCGCGCTGGACGCCGCTGGCCAGACGCCCCTCGTGCATGCCGGGTTTGAGAATCTTGGACGCCATCATCGGCGTCAGGGTCAGTGCCAGCAGGCTGGAGATGGCCACGGCGGCGGAAAGGGTCAGGGCAAACTCGGTGAACAGTCGCCCGATGTCGCCCTGCAGGAAGCTCAGCGGTACAAAGACCGCGATCAGCACCAGCGTGGTGGCGATCACCGCAAAGGCGATCTGTCGGGTGCCGCGAAAAGCCGCGACCAGCGGTGTTTCGCCCAGGTCGTGCATGCGTCGGTGGATGTTCTCCAGCACCACGATGGCGTCGTCGACAATCAGCCCGATGGCCAGCACCAGCGCCAGCAGGGTCAGCAGGTTAATGGTAAAGCCCATCACCGCCAGGGCGGCGAAGGCACCGATCAGCGCAATGGGCACCGTGACGGCGGGGATCAGGGTGGTGCGCAGGTTGCCAAGGAACACAAAGATCGCCACCACCACCAGGCCCATGGCAATGAACAGGGTCTGCACCACCTGGGAGATGGCGCCCTCGACGAACACCGACGCATCGAAGTTGAGCGCAAGCGTCATGCCCTCGGGCAGGCCGGGCCGTCGCCGCTCCATTTCCGCCTGCACCTCACGGGAGATTTCCAGCACATTGGCGGTGGACTGCTTGACCATGCCCAGGCCCACCATCGGCGTGCCGTTGCCGCGGAAAATGGTGCGCTCCTCCACCGCACCGATCGCCACCCGCGCGACATCGCCCAGGCGCACCACGTCTCCATCCTGCCCCTCGCCCAGGGCCAGGCGGCGGAAATCTTCCGGGGTGGCGAAACCGCGCGGCAGACGCACGATGAACTGGCGAGCCGCGGACTCGATGGCGCCGCCGGGGAGCTCGACGTTGTCCTCGCGCAATGCCGCCTCGACGTCGCCCACGGTCAGTTCGCGCGCGGCCAGCGCATCGGCATCGAGCCAGATCCGCATGGCGTACTCGCGCCCGCCGCCGATAATCACCCGCGAAACGCCGGGCTGGATCGAAAAGCGGTCCACCAGGTAGCGGTTGGCGTAGTCAGTGAGCTCGGCCATGGTGTAGCCCTCACCCGAGAGCGACAGCCAGATCACTACCTCCGAGCTGGAGTCTGCCTTCTCGACCTCAGGCGGGTCGGCCTCGTCGGGCAGGTTGCCGGCGGCGTCCGAGATGCGGTCGCGGATATCATTGGCGGCCGCATCGATATCCTGGTCGAGGCCGAACTCGATGTCGATGCTGGAGCGTCCGTCCCGGCTGGAGGAGGAGATCACCTCGATACCGGAAACGCCGGCGATGCGATCTTCAAGCACCTGGGTAATGCGGGTTTCCACCACGCTGGCCGAGGCCCCCGGATAGCGCGTATCGACACTGACGATGGGCGGGTCGATCGAGGGGTACTCCTGCAGCGGCAGGCGCTGCAGGGCCAGCAGACCGAAGGCGACGATCAGGGCGGCGAGTACCGTGGCCAGCACCGGGCGCTGGACGGAGATATCGGAAAGGCGCATCAGCCGTTGGCCTCGCCGTCATCGCGGCTGCGGCGCAGCAGCTCGGGTACGCTGGTGGTGTCGTCGAGAATGCCCAGCAGGCGGGTCGCTTGCCCATCGCGCACCCGCTCGGTGCCGTGGGCCACCACCAGCTGGCCGTCGCGCAGTCCGTCGATCACTTCCACCTCGCCCTCGCGGCGGGCACCGATCTCGATTTCGCGGCGGGTCACGCGATGGTCGTCGTCGGGATCCAGGGTCAGCACGAACTGGCGGCGTCCCTCGGGAATCAGCGCCGCCTCCGGAATCACCAGCGCCTGCCGTGGCGCCCGGTCGACCACCACCGTCATCAGCATGCCGGGGCGCAGCCGGTCCTCGCTATTGCTCAGCCGGGCTCGCACGGTGATGCTGCGCGTCACCGGATCGACGCGCGTGCCAATGCTGTCGATCTCGCCGGAGAAGCGGGTATCGGGGTAGGCAACGCTGGTGGCGGTCAGCGACAGCCCCGGTTCGAGCTGGCCCAGCGCGGTTTCGGGCAGCGTGAAGTCGAGCTTGACGACGTCGAGCTTGTCCAGGGTGACCAAGTCCGTGCCCGGCGAGACCAGCGCGCCGACGCTGACGTTGCGAAAGCCCACCCGGCCTGCGAACGGGGCCTGGATGCGGTAGTCGGCCAGTCTTGCCTCGAGCGCCTGAACTTCGGCTTCTACCTGACGCAGACGCGCCTGGGCGTCCTCCAGGTCGCCGCGTGGCGCAAGGTTGCGCTGCTGCAGCCTGTCCAGGCGGTTCACGGTGTTGCGCCGCTCGTCGCGCAGTGCCTGGGCGACTCGCAGGTCGGCCTGGGCCTCGTCGTCGGTCAGGCGCACCAGCAGCCGACCTGCCTCGACGCGCTCGCCGTCGCGGAAATTCAGCTCGGCGACGGTGTCGGTGACGGTAGCTGACAGCGTCACACTCTCGTCGGCATGCAGCGTCCCCAGCGCCTGCAGCGGGTCGGACCAGTCGGCCAGGCGTGCCTCGGCGGCAATTACCGCCGTGGGCTGCTGGGCCATCAGCAGGGGAGAGAACATCAGGCCTGCCAGGCCAAGCAGCAGCAGGCGATTGCGCAAGAAGGTCATGGCGTGGGCGTTCTTCTCGGTAAGCGATGAACAGGCAAGCGGTCCAGCGGGTCGGCCTTTGGCAGCCCGGCGGATGACGTTGGTGACAACCAGGCACAAACCGTTGATCCGCTCTCTTAATGTACAAGATATGTATAGATTTTGATAGCCGTCACCGCGAGGGCTGCGCTTGCATGACGGTCGGTCCTCAGGGCGAAGGCTGCTAGAATACGCCGCCTGCAACGTTTGCCCGGGAGGAGACAAGGCCGTGAGATACGATGTGGTAGTGATCGGTGCCGGTGCCGCCGGGCTGATGTGCGCGCTGAGCGCCGGCTATGCTGGTCGCCGCGTGCTGGTGGTCGACCACGCCAACAAGGCGGGCAAGAAGATCCTGATGTCCGGGGGCGGGCGCTGCAATTTCACCAACCTCAATTCTACCCCGGCGAACTTCTTCTCCGACAATCCGGCCTTCTGCATTTCGGCGCTCAAGCGCTACCGCCCCGAGCATTTCGTCGAGCTGGTGGAGCGCCACGGCGTAGCGCATGTGGAGAAGTCGCCGGGGCAGCTGTTCTGTGCCGACTCCGCCAAGGAGATCGTCCGGGTGCTGCTGACCGAGTGCGACTGGGCCGGCGTGACGGTGCACCTCAAGACCGCCATCGAAGGGGTCGAACGCCGCGGCGAGGGCATGCGGCTGAAAAGCTCGCTGGGCACCATCGACTGCGGGTCGCTGGTGGTGGCGACCGGTGGGCTGTCAATTCCCACCATGGGAGCCAGCGGTCTTGGCTACGACATCGCCCGCCAGTTCGGCCTGGCCGTCACCGAGACCCGGGCGGCACTGGTGCCCTTCACCCTGACCTCGCAGTGGAAGGCTCGCGCTGAAGCGCTGGCCGGCGTCAGCTGTAAAGTGGCGGTGAGCTGCCGCGGACGTGCTTATCGCGAGCCGATGCTGTTTACCCACCGTGGCCTGTCGGGGCCTGCCATGCTGCAGATTTCCAGCGTGTGGCAGCCCGGCGAGACACTGACCATCGACATGCTGCCGGGCCAGGATGGCTTCGCGGCGCTCTGCCATGCCCGGCGTGAGACGCCCAAGCGGCGACTCTCTTCCTGGCTGGGCGAACAGCTGCCCAAGCGCCTGGCGCAGGCGCTGGTCGAGTGGCAGGGCGATGACGGCCTGCTCGCCGAGTACGGCAACGACCGTCTGCAGGCCTGGGCCGAGGCGCTTCAGGCCTGGCAGGTCAAGCCCGCCGGCACGGAAGGGTGGCGCACCGCCGAGGTGACGATGGGAGGCATCGATACGCGAGCTATCTCGTCGAAGGATTTTTCCGTGCAGGCGCTGCCGCAGCTGCGCTTTATCGGCGAAGTGCTGGATGTGACGGGCGAGCTGGGCGGGCACAATTTCCAGTGGGCTTGGGCGTCCGGCGTGGCCTGCGGCAATTCGCTCTAGCGCTGGTTGTGTCTCCAGCGGCTGATTGTATCGGGGCTTGCCTGATGCGCACGGCGACCGGACCTAGAGGTAGCGCCCCCCTGAGGCGATGGCCACGGTAATCAGGCCCAGAATAAGGTTGATGCCGATCAGCCGGCGAATTTGCGCCAGTTGCCGGCCGCCCTCCGGCCAGCTCTCGGCGGCCACGGCTCGGCCCAGGCGCGGGAAGGGCACGAACCAGATGTGCCCGAAGATCGCCATCATGACCAGCCCTACGGCCAGCATCACGTGCACGTGCACCCCGGCGCCAGCCATGCCGCCAAAGACCCCGAACAGCATCCACAGGCCCGTGGCGAGCAGTATCAGTACCGTGGCCCATACCCAGGGGAAGAAGCGCTGAAATACCCGATACCACAGCGCCAGGCGCTGTGGGGGGGCCAGCAGTTCGCCGGCCACCGGGCGCAGGATCATCCAGGCAAAGAACATGCCGCCGACCCAGACGACCGACGCCAGGACGTGCAGGGCAATGGCAAGGGGCATGGCGAGCGGCATGAGCTGACTCCTTGGGCGCATGGGTCACGAGGTGGGCGGCGCCGCATCACGCCGCCGCCGGACGAGCGGTCGATGGCGCTCTCAGCCGAGCAGCCGGCGCGCGCGCTTGGCGAGCATCAGCCCCGTGGTCAGGCGGCCGACCATGCGGGCGACACCGCCCGGCCGGCGTAGGCCATGGTAGACCAGCATGCCGCCTGCCATCAGCAGCGGCGTGCGATAGCGCATGATGACATGGTAGCCGCGGTCAATGGTCCGGCTGGCCGACTCCCAGCGGCTGGCGGCGACCAGCAGGTCGACGCGCTGCTGCTCAATGGCATGTTCCAGCTCGGCCTTGCGGGCCTGGCGCTCAGCGCGATTCACGCGATGACTCCTCGACCAGTTCGCGGTCATGGGCAAGGTGGCGCAGGGTGTTGGCAAGCAGGGTCCGCCGCCGCGCCAGCTGCATCACGCGCAAGGCGAGCAGGGCGCCACTGCCAAGCAGGATCAGCGCGCTGACGGCGATGGCAGCCAGGCGATGGGTTTCCCAGAAGGCAACGATCACCAGCGTGGTGAGTACCCCGATGCCCAGCATCAGCAGAATCAGGCTCAGGCCGGCCAGCAACAGCAGGCCCATCAGGCGAGCGCGCTCCTCCTCGACTTCTAGAATAGCGAGACGCAAGCGTGTCTCGCCGACGGCAAGGAGACTGCCGAGCAGGTGTTTGCCGGCCGTAAACAGCCGCTGAGCCGGTCCCTGGCTCGCCGCCATCAGCGACGCCCGATAAGCAGGCCAATCACCACGCCGACCCCGGCCCCGATGCCGATGCTGGTCCAGGGGTTATCGTGGACGTAGCGGTCGCAAGCATCGACTTGCTCGGTGACGCTTTCACGGGCTTCGCCGTACACCCGCTCGCCACGCGCCTCGAGGCGTGCCCGCGTCTCCTTCAGGCGCTTTTCGGCGCGGTCACGCAGGTCCTTGATGTTGCTGCGGGAGTCATCCGCGGTGGCATCGACCAGCTCTTCGATTGTCTGGGTGAGGTGCTGCAGATCCTCCTTGAGCTGCTGAGTGGATTCACTGGTGCGTGGAGCGGACTTGGCCATTGGGGTCTTCCTCTGACAATGAATGACGTCACTCCCAGCATAGCAGTCGTCGTGTCGACTTCAATGGCCCCGCCCTGGCGGCGGGCCAGGATCAGTGAGCCCGCGTCAGCGTGCCAGGCTGCCGGTCGGAAACAGCGGGTTGAGGCTGAAACCCAGGCTCAGTCGATGGCTGCGCCGGTCATAGTCGATCAGGCTTTCGCCATATCCATAGTAGTACTGCACGTGAGCGCGAATGCTGCCGAACATGGGCCACGAGTAGTCAACCTGCGTGCCCAGGCGGGTGTCGCTGGGATTGCCGCGCAGCAGCAGACTGAGCTCGTTATCCTCGTTGAGCCGACGCGCCAGGGTGATGTCGCCATAGCCCAGGAATTTATGGATGTCGGGATTGTCATCCTCGTCGCTCGACTCGGGAATTCGCCAGTGGGGCGCCAGCACCAGCGCCCAGTTATCCTTGATGAAGGTCGATTCGAGGATCAGCCGGTTCCAGCTGCGCGACAGCTCGGCGGAGCGACCGTTGGACTGGTGATTCAAGGCCAGCCGGTTGTTGATGTTGGTCCAGCCCAGCAGCGAGGCCTGGTTTTCGAGGTCCAGGAAAACTTCCGGCTCGTAGTTGGTCTCGCGAAACGGTGAAGAGGCGTCCGTGTTGTAGGCCTGCCACCAGCTGCGCTGGGTGTAGGCAAAATGCAGATCGCCGCCGTAGGCGCCGAACAAATCCTCCATCAGGTTGAACTTGGCGCTGAACTGGAATTTCATCTCGCCGCGGTCGGGCGCGGCGCTGTCGCTGATGTCGACGAAGGCGGCCTGGTTGGGATTGGTGTTGTAGCTCACCGGAAACCAGTAGTTGCGCCGATGGGTGGTGATGGCGAAGGGGTTCTGCGCCGATGCACGCTCAAGCTGGCGGCGCTGGTTCACCGACTCGGCGAGCTCCTCGTCATCGGCTCGCTCGCGGCGCATTTCACGCTCGAACGAGGTGGCAGGGCGTTGCGCGTCGGCGTTGGCCAGGGTCTCGTGCAGGGCGTCCATCTCCGCCTGCAGGGCCGCGAGGCGCGCTTCGATAGCCTCGCGCTCGGCATCACTGATGGGCGTGGCGGCCGGCGCGGTGAGCGGTAGGCTTGCCGCCATCACGACAGCTGTGAGCAGATAACAACGAACAGAGCGCATGAGCAGGCACCTGAACTGGCACGATAACGTGGTTCTAACACGCCCGTGCGGCAAGTCAACGGGGCCGACAGCCAGCGGGGCGCTGTGAGCATGCCGGCGCCACGGATCGAGAGGCAGCGTCACCCTAATGATAACCGAGATGGCCCGGTTAAGGCGGCCGCGCCATCACGTTAGCCTCATTGCCTGACGGCATGGAGCAGAAATTCGCGGTTGCCGTCGCCGCCGAGCAGCGGACTGGCTTGCCAGTGATGAATGGCAAACCCGAGCGTCCGGCAGCACTCGCGCAGGCGCTGCTCCACTTCGGCGTAGCGGGCGGGGTCGCTCACCAGGCCGCGCGAGGTGACCCCGCCGGGTCCCAGTTCGAACTGCGGCTTGACCAGACTCAGCAGCTCGCCGCCGGGAGGGAGCAGGGTGGCGAGTTCGGGCAGGATCAGCGTCTGGGAAATGAACGAGACGTCCATCACGGCAAGGTCGGGGCCGTCGACATGGTGAACGGCCAGGGCGTGCTGGAGCGCCGGCTCGCTTGCCATGGCGCGGGCATTGAGCCCTTCCAGGCAGGTCACGTGAGCGTCGCTGCGCAGTGACGGGTCAAGCTGATCATGACCCACCTCGACGCCGATGACGTGGCGCGCTCCGAAGCGCAGGGCGCAATCGGTAAAGCCGCCGGTGGACTGCCCGACATCCAGCACAAGGCGCCCGGCGAGGTTCAGCCCCAGCGCCTCGATCAGTGCCTCGAGCTTGAGCCCAGCCCGCGAGACATAGCGCTCCTCGGGGTCGGCCTCCACCCTCAAACGCGTGTTGTCGGGAAACTTTTCACCGGGTCGGGTCAGCGGTCTGTCGTCATCGGCCAGGCGCACGCGAGCGTGGCGGATCAGCCGCTGGGCGCGAGTGCGGGAGCGGGCCAGACCCTGGGCAAGGAGCAGCTGGTCGAGACGCTTCATCGGGGAGGGGCCTAGTGGCTTGCCGGCAAGTCGGCAGGGGGCATGCGCTCGGCCCCCCAGCTGCGCTGGATATAGTCGGTCACGCGGTCGAGCTCCTCCTGGGTGATCTTGGCCAGCTCGCCACGCTCCAGCGGGTCGTAGTGGAAAATGTACAGGCGCGAGGCGAACTGCTCGAAGGGTAGCGAGGATTCGCCGAAGCGCTCGCCGTTGCCGGCGGTGCTGACCTCGATGCCATCGCCCCAGTCCTGCCCGCTGTCATTGTTGGGGTTGTAGAAATAGACGCGCATGGCATCGCTGGGGTCGAGGGTGACACGCAGCAGGGTGATGGCATGCCAGCCGATGAAGCGGGCGGCGCTGTCGGTCACGGCAATGCCGGCCGGTTGGGGGTGGATCAGCGGCTGATTGCCGTTGTAGTAGGGGTGGTAGCTGGCATAGAAATGGCGCAGGAAGTCATCCAGCTCATGCAGCTGACCGGTGGCCACATCGACGTTGATGCGAAAGCCGCGCCCGGACCACCAGCCGTGGAATTCCGGATTGACCCAGCGGTGAGGGTCGCCGTCGCGGTCGGCGCAGCGTCGGCCCATCTCGGCGTAGATGCGGTCCAGGTGAGGCACCACCAGCAGCGATACCGGGTCCAGGTCGATGGGCAGCTCCTTGGCCACCCCCGACAGGCTGGCCATGGAGGAGATGGGCATGCCCTCGAAGTGCATGATGATCTCGTCGTCACGCGCCGCCCAGGTCACCATCTGCAGCAGGTAGTCCGGGTCGTTGTAGGCCCACATGGAGAGCGCGCGTGCCGATTGGCAGGTCGGATTATTGCCCTGTCCCACGCCCAGCGGCAGGCCGAGCATGCACAGCACCCCTTCCAGCAGGCGGGCCCGCGGCGAGACGCTGTCGCCATAGGCCATGTTGAGCCGCACCTCGGACCAGTCAGACAGCCGCAATCCCAGCTGGCGCCACATGGCGGGTGCCACCGGCGGCTGGTAGAGAATGCCGCGCTCGAGCAGCAGGGCGAGCCCGTAAACCGCCTGGGGTGTCGTGGGGTAGACGGCACCGCGAATCAGCGCATGCACCAGCTCTCGGTAGCAGAGCAGGCAGTCCCTGCCGGTGGACGAGAGACCCAGGGCGACGCTCAGCAGATGGTCGCTGTGATCGAGCAGGTAGCGCAGCAGCACGGCATGGTAGGGCGAGACCAGGCTGGTGTCGTGCATGGCCCGGGCGAAGCCGGTGGCTTCGTACTGTAGGGCGCCGCTGTCCATGCTCGACAGGCGCTCGCGATAGACGTCAACGCCCGGATCCTCGCGGCAGGCATAGGTGGGGCCGAACAGCGAGCTGACCAGGCGATCGGCGCCCTGGCCGCTGGTGCCCAGGTCGATGTCCGGGTTGGCCTGGCAGATCGCGATCTGGGTGATCATCTGCTTGATGGGCTCTACCTGGATCGGACGCTGCTGCAGGATTCGCCAGATCTCGGCAATCAAGCGATCGATCACGTGTTCGTAGCCGATGCGCTCGGCCAGGTGCTGGAACAGCCGGCGAGGAATCTGGGCCAGCCGCCCCTGGGTCTCCCGCTCTGCCTCGCTGGGGGCACTGAACAGCAGCCACAGGTTAAGGGCCATCACCTGGGTGAGGTAGTGGTGGGCCTGCTCGTCGGAGAGCAGGGGGTGGCGATATTCGCCCTTGGCCACCGCGAGCATGCGCAATTCGCTGATCGCTTCGATCACCACCACGTTGGGATCGGCGCTTTTCAGCGCCTGGGTGGTCAGCGACGGCACCAGGTATTGGGGCGCCGCCCAGTCGGAGCCGGCGAAGACCCCGGCCTCTTCCAGACGCCTGGCGCGCTGCTCGATCGCGGCGCTGCCGCCCTCCTGGAGCAGGACCCGTCGCACGGTATCGAACACGCGGGGCAGCTTGCCCGGCTTGGCGAAATCGGGCGACCTGGCCAGCAAGGTAATGGCGTCATCGAGTTTGTCGGTCAGGCCGGAAAGTTTGTCGCTGGCCTGCGGCATGGTGGCGTTTTGCTTAGGTCGATGCGCGGTCACGCCGACTCCTTTTGGTCAGGCTGTCACTCTTGTCATGACGCCAATCTCAAACATAGAAATCAAGCGCTTCCATGTGCTTGAGAAGCTCCTTCATGCGCGCCGCCTGGTCGCCCTTGAAGTAGACCAGCCCCCAGTGAGTGCCGAACGCGGTGCGCTTGGTGACGGTCTCTTCCATCGGCGGCGTCAGCTCGTGGGATTCGAAGTAGGGGTCGTCCTCGACCTCCTCGGGAATCTCCAGCTTGCTGACCACTCGGCGGCGCGGATAGACCCCGAAACAGCCGGCATAGCCGTCGGCGTCCACCACCGGCGTGGGAAAAAAGGCCTCGACCTCAGCGTCGCTGGTGCGGGGGTCGAATACCAGCATCGACGCCTGATAGGCATTGAAGCCGTAGACGCGCTCGAGCAGTTCGAAGACCTTGAATCCGGGCGGCCGGTAGGCTACCTCGCCGAAGTACATTTCGCCATCGTTGGTGACGAAGTATTCGGGGTGGATGAGACCAAACTCGATGTCGAAGGTCTTGATCAGCTTCTCGATCTGGGCGGTGATCTGGGGCCGGTACTTCTCCAGTTCCGGCGAGGCCGGCACGAACACCGAATAACCCAGCGTCACGTATTCGGAGATGTTGAGAAAGGCGATCTTGCCCTTGTGGATCCAGGCTTCCACGGCGAATTCCCAGCCGTCCAGGTGCGACTCCATGAGCACCGGGAACTCCTCCTCGGGAATGCTATCGACCTCGTCCGGCGTGCGGATTACCCGGTGTCCCAGGCAGCCGGCCTTGTCGAACGCCTTGAGGTGGATAGGGTCGTTGGGGTCGCCGTCGAGCTTGAGCAGCGTCTGATTGACGCGCTTGAGAAAGCGCACGACATCCTCCTTGTCGTGGGCCTCCTCGAAAATGCCCACGCGGATGCCGCCCAGCTGTGCCCGGCGCTTCATCAAGGCCTTGTCACGTAGCAGCAGCGACTGGCCGTAGAGACGCGGATTGTCGAGCAGCACCGAGTTGATGGCGCCGGCCCACTCCACGGTCTCCTCGAACAGCGGTATGGCTACGTCGACGTCCATCTCCTTGAGCGTTTCGGCGATTTCCAGGGAGCGGTCGTTGAGTCGCTCGAAGTTCCACGGCACGTAGGGAATGCCGTGGGTCTGGCAGTACTCCTCGGCCCAGTCAGGGGCGACCACCACATAGCGTCGATCGAAGTTTTCGGCCGCCTCGATCGCATTCAGGCTCCAGCCCAGCAGCGCAATGTGGCCTTTGTTTCCATCTTTTTGCATGGTTCGCCTCCTTGTCAGGCATTGGACATCGACCTCTGGCCACCATACACCAGCAGACTCGATGCCTCATCCCGGGGGCTGCGCGCGGCCGGCGTCCTGGCCCTTGTGGAGGCAGCGGGGCATTGGTATAGTGCACCCCGCTCGATGCCCGCCCCAAGGCGACATCGGGTCGTTGAAGCCTTGCGCTTCCTGCTGTGGTGGCCCCGTCGGTCCTCCCGCAACGCTAAACCGCAAACCCCGCCAGGCCCGGAAGGGAGCAACGGTAGTGGTGGTCGCGTGTGCCGGGATGTGGCTGTCGGGGCCGCCTCCTTTTGTGGCCGCCCTTAGCTGTCAGCCATTTTGTCGCCGGCCACGGCATATTTCCTCCAGAGCACTCTGCTCATCTCGCTTTCTGAGCACTCCGCTCACCTCGCTTTTTTGTCGGGCCTGCGCTGGATGGCTCATTCACGCCTTTCTGTCGAGCGGTGTGCACGACCGGTCTGCGGATCCGCGTCTCTTCCCTGATGCTTGTGTGATTGTTTTTGCTGTTGTTCCCCCGCGCGCGTCACGTCTGAGGCGGCGGCGCGCATATCTCCTCGCTGGCCCGGCGCAGTGGTACTCTTTTTCTACGAGCAGTTTTCTCTACGGGCAGGTTTCGCCACGGGCAGGGTGCCGCCTCGGCGGCCCTGTTTTTCGTCAGTCATCGGGGGTAAATCATGAACGCGAGCCGAATTCTCGACCAGATCATGAAGCAGGCGGGCGGCGGGCGTCAGGGCAGCCGCCAGTCGAGCGGTGGCCTGGACGTCCAGGGCATGATCGATAGCGTCTCCTCGCAGCTCGGCGGCAAGGCGTCGGCGGCGCAGCCGTCGGGCGGCATCGACGTCAAGAGCCTGCTCGGCGGTGGCGCCCTGGGGCTGCTGCTGGGCTCCAAGCGCGGCCGCAAGCTGGGCGGCAAGGCCATCAAGTATGGTGCCATCGCCGGAGTGGGGGCGCTGGCCTGGAAGGCGTGGCAGCAGAGCCGCAGCGCCGACCCGGTCGAGGCCGCGCAGGAGGGGGCTGCCGTGGAGCGCCTGGAGGGTCGGGCGCGGGAGCAGCGCAGCCTGGAGCTGCTGCAGGCGATGGTCATGGCGGCGCGCGCCGACGGCCACATCGATGACCGCGAGCGTGCCCTGATTACCGAACAGGTCGACAGCCTGGGCGCGGATGACGAACTGCACGCCTGGCTGCAGCGTCAGCTCGAGGCGCCGCTGGATGCCGAGGCGCTGGCGCGTCAAGCCGACTCTTCCCAGGCCGCCCGCGAGATGTATCTGATCAGCGTGGCGGTCGTCGATGACCAGAACCCCATGGAGCGTGCCTGGCTCGACCAGCTCGGCGGCGCGCTGGGACTGGACGCTGGCGTGAAACAGGCCATCGAGCACCAGGTACAGGCCGGCTGAGCGCGGCGCATTACTCAGAACCAGGAATCTTTCGCACCATGCAGACCTTTCACAGCGAACTGACCCAGCGCCGCCGCGCCCGCACTGAGCTCGACGGCGGCGAGCTGGTATCTCCCTATGAGTGCCCCGAGCGCGTTGAACTGGTGCTGGAGCGGATTCGCAACGCCGCACTGGGCGACGTGCAGGCGCCGCCCGCCTACGGCCTCGACCCGGTACTGGCGGTGCACGACGCCGGCTACGTCGCTTTTCTCGAGCACTGCTGGAGAGACTGGGTGGCCGCCGGCCACCGCGGCGAAGCGATCGCCTGGGTCTGGCCTACCCGCACCATGCCGGACGGGGTGGTGCCGGAACATATCGACGGCCGGCTCGGCTATTACGCGCTGGGTGCCGATACCTCGATCTGCGAGGGCACCTTCGAGGCCGCCATGGCCAGCAAGGATATTGCGCTGGCCGCGGTGGATCACGTGCTGGCAACCGGCGAGCCGGCCTTTGGCCTGTGTCGTCCACCCGGCCATCACGCCGCCACTGACCAGTTTGGCGGCTACTGTTTCTTCAACAATGCCGCTATCGCCGCCCAGCGCGCGCTGGATGCCGGCTGCTCGCGCGTGGCCGTGTTGGACGTGGATTTCCATCATGGCAACGGCACCCAGCAGATTTTTTATGCCCGCAATGACGTGTTGTTTCTCTCCTTGCACGGCGACCCGCGCCACTGTTTTCCCTTCTTCCTGGGCCACGCCGACGAGACCGGAGAGGGCCGCGGTGCGGGATTCACCGCCAACTTCCCGCTGGCGCCGGGAACCGGCTACGCTGCCTGGGTGACGGCGCTGGAAGCGGCCAAGGCGCGGATACGTGCGGCCGGCTGCGATCTGCTGGTGGTCTCGCTGGGGGTGGATACCTTTGAGCATGATCCGATCAGCGCCTTCCGGCTCGCCAGTCACGACTTCACCGACATGGGGCAGCGGCTGAGTGATCTCGGCCTGCCCACCGTGTTTGTGCTCGAAGGCGGCTATGCCGTTGCCGAGATCGGCATCAACGTGGTCAACGTGCTGCGCGGTTTCGAGGCTGCCGCCGGCGCTGAACCCGCCGATTCGCTTGGCGTTTGAGCCGACCCGGGCCAGACTGAGGCATCAGATCGCTGCCTGAGACCATGACTGCGATGCACAACGTTGCCAGGGCCGCTAAGGCCGTGAGAGCCGCACGGCAAGGCGCTCGGTGGCGCCGGCGCCACTGCCATGGGGCGCGCGGATGAAGCGCGCGCAGCGGCGTATCGTGGCCTCGGTGATGCTCGGCATCCTGGCGACCGGGGCGCTGGTCGGGCTGACCACCGCCTGGCCGCTGTTTCAGGCGCATCGCCAGGCGCAGGAAAACGGCATCCTGATCAGTGCCAAGGCGCAGGCACAGTCGCTGGACCAGCGGCTGGCGCGCTATCGTGACGCGGCCCGGCAGCTGCCCAGCCGCAGCGAGATTCGCCGCCTGTCGCGGCTTGCCGAGCAGCGCGAGGATCGCGCCTCGCTGGTCGCGTTCACCATGCCGCGGTTGATCGAGGCCATGCGCCAGTCGCCCGACCTGGTGGGTCTGGTGCGGCTGGGCCCGGCAGGCGAGGCGCTGGTCACCATCGGCCGCACGCCCTGGCCGATGCCCGGGGTGGCGAGCATGGCCGAGATGGACGTTCGGCTGGTGGTTCAAGACCAGGCATTGCGCGTCAGAGTGGTGGCGCCACTCCTCGCCCGTGACGGGGCGCGCATCGGCACGGACGTGCTCTATTTCGACACCGCCGGCATTGCCGCGCTGCTGGCCGATAACACCGGCCTGGGTGAGCACGCGCATCACTATCTGACGGCGTTTTCCGCGCCAGATTTCCTGACGGTGGGCGCCGAGACGTCGCCGCCGCCGCCGCTGCCCGATGCCGTGCGCACGGCGCTGCGGGAGGGGCGCGCCGGGCTTTATCGCGAAGGCCGCGGCTGGCAAGGCGGGATATGGGTGCATGTGCCGCTGGCCTCGCCTGATTGGGGGCTGCTGGTGCAGATCCCGGGGGGCGCCTTCTATGCCTCGATCTACCAGCAGCTGTTGTGGCCCGCCCTGCTGGTACTGGTGCTGATGACGCTGGGTGCCGTGCTCACCGCACGCGCCATTGACCCCCTGCTGTCACGGATCACCGACCAGGCCCGGCGCCTGCATGTCTCGGCCCACTATGATCCGCTGACCGGTCTGTCCAATCGTACGCATCTCAATCAGCGGCTCAGCATGGCGCTGTCACGGGCCGGCACGTCGCATACGCTGCTGGCGGTGCTGTTTCTCGACCTGGACCACTTCAAGGACATCAACGACAGCCTGGGTCATCCGCTGGGTGACCAGCTGCTCCAGGCCGTGGGCCGTCGCCTGGCCGAGGCGGTGCGCGAGCAGGATGCGCTGGGTCGCCTGGGCGGCGATGAATTCCTGCTGGTCATGGAGCACCTGCACGACCCGAACGATGCCGGGCGAGCGGCCCGTCAGCTGATCGATGCGCTGGTGCAGCCGTTTCATGTCGCTGGCCACGAGATCTTCATCGGCGCCTCCATCGGCATCAGCCTCTATCCGCGCGATGGGCACACGGCCGAGGCGCTGATTCAGCGCGCCGACACCGCGATGTACGCGGCCAAGGCGCTCGAGCGCAATACCTGGCGATTCTTCACCCCGTCGCTAAGCGCAGCCAGCCGTGAACGCTTCGCCATGGACACTGGCCTGCGTCGCGCCCTGGAGCGAGACGAGCTGACGCTGCACTTCCAGCCCCAGGCGCGGGTGGATGATCACCGGTTGTTCGGCGCTGAAGCGCTGGTGCGCTGGACGGCGCCCGATGGCGAGCTGATCGGTCCCGGGCGCTTCATCGCGCTTGCCGAGGAGGCCGGCCTGATCCATGCGATCGGGCGCTGGGTGCTGCGCGAAGCCTGCCGGCAAGCCCGGCAGTGGGAGCTCCAGGGCTGGCCGCTGCGGGTCTCGGTCAACCTGTCAGGCCTGCAGATCGTGCAGGGTGACATCGTCGCTGACGTGCAGCGCACCCTGACCGAGAGCGGGCTATCGCCGGAACGACTGGAGCTCGAGATCACCGAGGGGTCCGTGGTCGACCATGCCGATGCGGGTCTCGAGCGGCTCCATGCGCTGCGCCGGCTGGGCGTGACACTGGCCGTGGACGACTTCGGCACCGGTTACTCCTCGCTTGCCTACCTCAAGCGGCTGCCGGTGCAGTCGCTGAAGATCGACCAGGCATTCGTTGCCGACCTGCCTGAAGATCCCGACGACCAGACCATCGTCGCGGCGATTCTGTCGATTGCCGAGCGTCTGGCGCTGGACGTGATCGCCGAGGGCGTGGAGACCGCCGAGCAGCTCGCGACCCTCAAGGCGCTGGGCTGTCCTGCCTACCAGGGCGACTATCTGGGGGAGCCGCTGACGGCCGAGCAGTTCGCGCAGCGCTGGCGGAAAGAGGCACGCGATGCATAGGGTCCGGGCATGCGCCTTCCCGCAGCGCGCCCCGGTCGCTAGAATAGGACGATTGCATCGGGCGTCGGCTGCGGCCGCCGCGGCCTCGGCGTCCCGACACCCACCGCTGTTGTTCGCTTCACCGCAAGGATCCCGCGCTGCATGAGCTATCAGGTTCTGGCCCGCAAGTGGCGACCGCGTACCTTCCATGAGCTGGTCGGCCAGGAGCATGTCCAGCGCGCGCTGGTCAACGCCCTGGACCAGGGGCGTCTGCATCATGCCTACCTCTTCACCGGGACGCGCGGCGTCGGCAAGACCACCCTGGCGCGCATCCTGGCCAAGTGCTTGAACTGCACCGCGAACGGCGAGGGCGATGCGGGGGTTACCTCGACGCCGTGCGGCCAGTGCGACAGCTGTCGCGCCATCGACGAGGGCCGCTTTGTCGACCTGATCGAGGTTGATGCGGCCTCGCGCACCAAGGTCGAGGATACGCGCGAGCTGCTCGACAACGTCCAGTACGCGCCGACCCAGGGACGCTACAAGGTCTACCTCATCGATGAGGTGCACATGCTCTCCACCAGCAGCTTCAATGCGCTGCTCAAGACCTTGGAGGAGCCGCCGCCCCATGTGAAGTTCCTGCTGGCGACCACCGACCCGCAGAAGCTGCCGCCTACCGTGCTGTCGCGTTGCCTGCAGTTCACGCTCAAGCACCTGCCCCCCGAGCGTATCGTCGGCCATCTGACCCAGGTGCTCGCGGCCGAGGGGGTACCCTGCGAGGAGAGTGCGCTGTGGCTGCTGGGCAAGGCTGCCGAGGGCTCCATGCGCGATGCCATGAGTCTTACCGACCAGGCGATCGCCTTTGGCCAGGGTGAGGTGCAGCATGCCGATGTGGCGGCGATGCTCGGCACGCTCGACCACCGCCATGTGCTGGCGCTGATCGAGGCGCTGGCCGACGTGGATGCCGCCGGCCTGCTGGCAGAGGTCGCGGCGCTGGCCGAGCAGGGGCCGGACTTTGCCGCCGTGCTCGACGACGTGACCGGCGTGCTGCATCGTCTGGCCATTGCCCAGATGGTCCCCGACGCCGTGGATAACGGCCATGGCGACCGCGAGGCCCTGCTCGCCCTGGCGGCGCGCTTCACCGCCGAGGACATTCAACTCTACTACCAGATCGGCATTCAGGGGCGCGGCGACATGGAACATGCCCCTGACCTGCGTACCGCCCTGGAAATGACCCTGCTGCGCATGTTGGCCTTTCGGCCGCAAGGCGTGCCGCGCCCGGCCGAGACGCCGCTGCCGCTGCGCAGCCAGAAAAATACCGGCGGGGCAGGAGACGCGGCGAGCTCGCCTGACCGCGGCGGGGAAGCCCCGGCGCCCGTCGGGGCCGGCAGTGTCTCGCCGCCGCCCGCTACGCCCGCGCCCTCTACGCCCGCGCCCGCTACGCCTGCGCCCGCTCCTGCTACGTCGGCGTTCGCTCCCTCAGCGCCCGCTCCCGAGGCGCAGAGCGCGCCGCCGGTTGACGACGCGCCCGCCGAGGACCTACCGCCGCCCTGGATAGACCGCGATGAGCTGGCGCGCTCGCAGGTGGAGGCGCCGCCCGCATCGGTCAGCGCGCCCGCACCAGCCGCGTCCGAGCCTGATCCGCGCCCCGATGCCGAGGTCTCGTCAACAGCCACCTCCGAGCCGCCTGCCGCCCACGCCACCGGCGGCTTTGGGCATGACGACTGGCTGGCCAACTTTGCAGCGTTGGGGCTGGGCGGTCTGACCCGTAACCTGGCGGCCCACTGCGTTGTTGATGCCGACGACGGCGAGCAGCTGACGCTGCGCCTCGACCCTTCCCAGGCCGCGATGCAGGCCGATGTCCACGTGACGCGCATTCGCGAGGCGCTGGCGGCGATCGGCGTCGAGCGACGCCTAGTGCTGACGCCGGGTGCGTTACCGCCGGGCGTCGAAACGCCCCGGCAGCAGGCTGACCGGCTCGCCGCCCAGCGCCATGCCGAGGCGATTGAAGCCTTGAGCCGTGACCCCCATGTACAGAAACTGCAGCAGGCGTTTGGTGCGCGGCTGATCGAATCCACGGTCAGACCCATCGATGCCGGCGCATCCGGCTGAGCCGAACGGCTGCCGCCACACATTGCCACCACACATTGCCACCACGAACTGCCACCACGAGAGGAAGCTGCCATGATGAAGGGCGGAATGGGCAACCTGATGAAACAGGCCCAGGAAATGCAAGAAAAGATGCAGCGCGTGCAGGAGGAAGTTGCCAAGGCCGAGGTCCAGGGCGAGGCCGGCGCGGGCATGATCAAGGTGACCATGAACGGCCGTCATGATGTCAGCAAGGTGGACATTGACCCAAGCGTCATGGATGAGGACAAGGAGCTGCTCGAGGACCTGCTGGCCGCCGCGGTCAACGATGCAGTGCGCAAGGTCGAAGCGAGCTCCAAGGCCAAGATGGAAGAGGCCACGGCGGGTCTGAACCTGCCGCCGGGCTTCAAGATGCCGTTTTGATACGCGCCGAGACTGACCGCTGATGAGCTTTTCCCCGTTGGTCGAACGACTGATGGAGTCGCTGCGCGTGCTGCCCGGCGTGGGGCCGAAGACGGCCCAGCGCATGGCCATGCATCTGCTCGAGCGCGACCGCGACGGTGGCCGGCGCCTGGTGGCCTCGCTGGACCTAGCGCTGGAGCAGGTCGGCTACTGCCGACGCTGCCGCACCCTGACCGAAGAGGAGCTGTGCCGGCTCTGCGCCAGCCCGCGTCGCGACGACGATGTGCTGTGTGTCGTGGAGTCGCCCGCTGACCAGTTGGCCATCGAGGAGGCCGGCGGCTTCCGCGGGCGCTACTTTGTGCTGCACGGTCACCTTTCGCCGCTGGACGGCATCGGCCCTGAAGACATCGGCCTCGACCAGCTCGCGGCGCGCGTTGCCGAGGGGGCGGTAGAGGAGGTGGTGCTCGCCACCAACCCCACCGTGGAGGGTGAGGCGACGGCGCACTATATTGCCGCCCAGCTCGCCGCGCTCGGGGTTCGGCTGTCGCGGCTCGCCTACGGGGTGCCCATGGGTGGTGAGCTCGAGTATGTCGACGGTGGTACCCTGAGCCGCGCCTTCAACGGTCGCCTGCCCTTTCGGGGCGAGTGACGCCGTTTCTTCTGTCGGAATCCTGCATGCCATTGCTTCCCGAGATTCACTGGATCGATACCCCCGACGCCCTGGATGCCGCCTGCGCCGAGGTGGCCGCGGCGGAGGTCATTGCGCTGGACACCGAGTTCTTTCGCGAAAGCACGTTCCACCCGGTGCCGGCGCTGATCCAGTTCTCCGCGGGGGGGCCTGCCTATTTGGTTGACCCGCTCGAGGTTGCCTGTACCGAGGCCTTTCGCCAGCTGCTGTCGGCGGGACCCCTCAAGCTGCTGCACGCCTCCAGCGAGGACCTCGAGGTCTTCGCCCACTGGGCCGGCGTGCCGGTTGCTCCGCTGGTGGATACCCAGATCGCCCAGGCGCTGCTCGGTGACGTCCCCTCCATGGGCTATCAGAAACTGGTCGAAACCTGGGTCGGCGAGACCCTGCCCAAGGACGAGACCCGTTCCGATTGGCTCCAGCGGCCGCTCAGCGAGACCCAGCAGCGCTATGCCGCCCTCGACGTGGTCTACCTGCTGGACGTGTGGCAGCACCAGCGCGAGGCGCTCGAGCGCCTGGGTCGACGCGCCTGGCTGGAGGCCGACTGCGCCGACCTGGTGGCGCAGTCGGCGCGCAGCGAGACGGCCGACGGCCAGTGGTATCTGCGCCATCGGCAGCTCTGGCGGCTTGCGCCGCGCCAGGTGGAGGCCTACCGACGGCTGACGCGCTGGCGCGAGGGGGAGGCGCGGCGCCGGGATGTGCCGCGTGGCTGGCTGATCCCCGACCGGCTGCTCTACGCCATTGCCGAGCAGCTGCCGCAGAATCGCTTCGAGCTGGCGCGCGTCGAAGGGCTCAAGCCGGCGCTGATAAAGCGCGAGGGCGACGAACTGTTGAGATTGGTGCGCGAGGCGCTGAGCGTCGACGATGAGGCGTTGCCGCCGGCACCGCTATCGCCCTTGGCGCCTCCCTTCAAGCAGCGCCTGAAGGTGCTCAAGGCGGTGGTGAATGCCAAGGCGGAAAACCTTGGCGTGGCGCCGGAGGTGCTGCTCAAGCGGCGCGATTTTGAAGCCCTGGTAAGCGCTGACTTGATGGGCCAGCCGCTGCCGCTGCCCGGCGGCTGGCGGGGTGAGGAGTTGAATGCGACGCTGACGGCAGCGCTTGAGGAGCTATCCCGATGAATGACGATCGCATGCGGGGTGACAAGCTGCTCTGCGAGGTGTTCAAGAGCGCACGTCGCGAGCAGATGTATCTTTACGTGGACAAGCGCCAGGGCCTCGACGCCGTGCCCGCTGCCCTGCTTGAGCGGTTCGGCAGGCCGCTGCCGGCCATGACGCTGATCCTCACCCCGGCGAAATCGCTGGGGCGCGCCAAGGCCACGGAGGTCATGGCGGCCATCCGTGACAAGGGCTTCTACCTGCAGATGCCGCCGGCCAAGGAGGACTACCTGCTGGACCTCTACCGGACCCCCACCGAGGCGCGGTATTAGCCTCGCGCGGCGTCGGGCGCGATAGAATGAGTATCGCGCCCGCTCCTGCGCGAAAACCGCTGGATCTCGCCCGACACGGCGGGAAACCCTCTTAACGCAGGGGCGCCGGGGGCAGGTCGAAGAGGAGGTCCGATGCCATGGCTGGCATCGGTAGCGTATCAGGACGTATTCACAGCGCCTCCTCGCAGATCTGCCGCCGGACCCGCCCCGACATGCCTGCTGTTCAGCAGGGTAACGGGAAGGTGCCATGAGAGAACGCTTCTGGGAGCGCTTCGACCTGGAAGAGCTCACCGACGAGGAGTGGGAGGCGCTCTGCGATGGCTGCGGCCAGTGCTGCCTGCTCAAGTTCCAGGACGAGGCATCCGGCGACCTGGCGGTGCTCAACGTTGCCTGCGAGCTGCTGGATATCCCCAGCTGCCGCTGCGGTGACTACGCCAACCGCTTTGCTCGGGTGCCCGACTGCACGCAGCTGACCTCTGAGCGCATCGAAGACTTCCGCTGGCTGCCGCGCTCCTGCGCCTATCGGCGCGTGGCGGAGGGTCGCAAGCTCGCCGCCTGGCACCCGCTGATCGCCGGGGGTCCCGAGCGCATGCACCGCAAGGGCATCAGCGTGCGCAGCTTTGCCGTGTCGCAGCGCGAAGTGCCCGACGAGGAACTCGATGAGCACATCATTGCGATCCTGCCGATCGATGGGTGAGGTCGTCGCCGCGACATTGTTTTGAACGTATGAGATTACCCCCACCTCGTTAGGTGTTCCAAGTTAGTCCTTGGAACAGGCTTTTCATGGTTTCGCCCTATGGCATATCGCGGGGTTGACGACGATGCTGGGCGATGAGTAACAGTTTGTTAACTCTCGCGAGTGTGACGGGTCAAGCCCGGGGCATTGGATCACGCATAGGGGGCGGATCATGAAAGGCTTAGGGAAACTGGCGTTAGTGGTAGCGATAGGGGCCCTGGCGTCGACCGGTGCGTCAGCTCAGTCATCCTCATGGGGCGGTGATCCGCTCAGTGACGACGCATTGGCCGCGATGTTCAATGACCTTCTTTACGGGGGAAGGGTACTTGATGATCAGGAGATGGAGCAGCTGTTGGGGTGGTTACCGACGCGGCAAAGTCCTGAAGAGTTGTTGCTGCTCTTTCCGCCTGGAGCAGGCCCCGATACTGCTGCAGGTTTAGGCACCGGAGGTGGCGGCGGTTCTGCACCCGGCGCTGATGGGGGAGGCGGTGGCGGTATTATTGAGAGCGGCGATGACGGCGGCGGTGATGACGGCGGCGGTGATGACGGCGGCAGTGATGACGGCGGCAGTGATGACGG
>Ga0207414_1000282_pt1 | contig 24052 bp, 19 predicted proteins | sample PonA231FremontCA_2_FD_187269 | JGI IMG/M metagenome (GOLD analysis project Ga0207414, IMG submission 187269) | Marine sediment microbial community from Fremont, CA, USA - Pond A23 Sediment 1 (SPAdes) | ecosystem: Environmental > Aquatic > Marine > Unclassified | place: USA: Fremont, California...
GCAGACAGGCGATACCTCTACGCTCGTCAAGCTGGTGCGGGTGGCCATGCTGGTCCCTGCGGTCATGGCGTTTATGTGGCTGTTTCGCGCCTCGCGCCAGGCTCAGGGCGGGGCGAACAGGGTGCCCATGCTGCCCGGTTTTCTGGTCGGTTTTGTGGTGCTGGTGGTGATCAATAGCCTGGGGCTGATTCCCGAGGCGGTCAGCGAGGGCATGTCGACGCTGTCCCGCGGGTGCCTGGTAACGGCCATTGCCGCCCTGGGCATCAAGACCTCCTTCCAGAAGCTGGCCGTGGTGGGGTGGAAACCGGTGATCCTGATGGTGCTGGAAACCCTGCTTTTACTGGGCCTTGTATTGGGTGTGGTGGTGTTGGCAGGGCTGGGTACCTGAGCCGCTGCAAGGCGTGCGCCGCGCGTCAGCCTTGCCTTGCAGCATGGCGGTGATCACACGGCATGTGCCGATTTGTCCGTTAGGGTTTAGAATGGTCGTCTACAAACACTATCGGATACAGCGTGATGATCAACACGCCCAAAGGGAGAGGCTTTCGTGAAGCTGCTGATTCTGGATGCGGGACACTGTCTGAGCCTGGCGCTGGCGCGCGAGGCCAACCGGCGCAGCGACACCGCGCTCACCATCGAGCCGGACCTGTCGGTTACGCCAGCGCTGCTCGAGGCCGAGCAGCCCGACGCGCTGGTGATACCGCCGCTGTCGCGGCCGATCACGGCTGAGCCGGCGGCGGTGACGGCCCATGCCGAGGCGGTCGAGGCCTGCATGGAAGCCTGCCGCGAAGCGCAGGTCCCGCTGGTGTGGTGCGTCTCCGACCAGCTCTATGAGGACGGGCTCGACGTGCCCATCGATGAGCACGTGATTCCCGAGCCGCGCGACGACAGCCTGAGACGACTGATCCGCACCGGCGATCGGATCCGTGCCGAATACCCTCAGCATCTGATCGTGCGCGTCGGGCCGCTGTTCGCCCTGGAGGGCAGTCAGGCCTGGCTGAGCGAAGTGCTCGACACGCTGATGGCCGGCGACGAGGTGCGCGCTGAGTCCGACGTGATCTTCTGCCCCACGTCGACGGATGCCGTGGCCATGGCGCTGATCGGCATGCTCCATCAGCAGCACTGCGGGGCCGAGTCATGGGGCAGCTACCACCTGGCCGGCACTGAGCCGGTGAGCGCGTACACCTTTGTCTCCCTGGTGCGGACCCAGCTCGCCACGCGGCTTGAGGGCCGCGGCGAACAGATCGCGCTGGGGAAAACCCGGGCGCTCAATCACCACCACGACCAGCCGCTGCGCCGCGTGCTGAACTGTCGCCGGGTGCTCGAGGTGTTCGGTGTCCACCAGCGGCCGTGGCGCCTGGAGGTCGGGCGCATGCTGGACACCTGGTGCCTGGCCCGGGATGACGGCGAAACGCCGCAGGAGGCGACGCGCCCATGAACGTCATCCGCAGCCTGGTCTTCTATCTCGGCTATTTCCTGGCCATGGTGGTCTGCGGCGTGCTCTTCTTGCCGCCGGCGCCCTTTCTGCCGTTGCGCTCCCGCTATCGCCTGCTCAATCTCTACAACCACTTCATCATCGCCTGGTTCCGCCTGGCGTGTGGCGTGCGCTACGAGCTGCACGGTCATGAACGGCTGCCGGCGGGGCCTTGCGTGATACTGGCCAACCATCAGTCCGAGTGGGAGACCGTCTATCTGCAGCTGCTGCATCCGCCGGTCTGCACGGTGCTCAAGCGGGAGCTTCTGAATATTCCGATCTTCGGTTGGGGGCTGCAGCTGCTGCATCCCATCGCCCTGGATCGCAGCCGGCCGGCACGCGCCATGAAGCAGGTGCTCACCCAGGGCAAGGCGCGGCTCGACGAGGGGCTCTCGGTGCTGATTTTCCCCGAGGGGACCCGCGTCGCCCCGGGGAGCCGGCGCCGCTACAGCAAGAGTGGGGTGGTGATCGCCTGTCGCGCCGGCGTGCCGGTCGTCCCGGTGGCGCACAACGCCGGGGAGCGCTGGCCCGGCCGCCACTGGGTCAAGCGCCCGGGACGCCTGTCGCTGGAAGTAGGCGCGCCGATCGAGACCCGCGGGCGCAGCGCCGACGAGGTGCTGGTCGAGGTCGAGGCATGGATCGAAGCGCGCCTGGCCGAGATCTCCGAGGTGCCGCGTCCGGTAACGCCCGAACCGCTGACCAGCGACACGCCACCGGCATAGGCAGGGAAGAGTCAACGCAAGAGGCGCCCCCATGGGGCGCCTTTTGCGTTGGTCGTCGTGCGGGGTGCGTCAGTCGCGCAGCTTCTCCAGCACCAGGCAGGCGTTGGTGCCGCCGAAGCCGAAGCTGTTGGAGAGCACGCGCTCCACGGCCACGCCGTCGCGGCGTTGGGTGACGATATCGAAGCCGTCAGCCTGCTCGTCGAGGGTTTCGACGTTGGCCGAGGCGGCGATGAAGTCGTTCTCCATCATCAGCAGCGAGTAGATCGCTTCCTGCACGCCGGTCGCCCCCAGCGAGTGGCCGGTCAGCGACTTGGTGGAGCTCATCGCCGGGGTGGAGTCGCCGAAGACCTCGCGGATCGCCTTGAGCTCGGCCACATCGCCCACCGGCGTCGAGGTGCCGTGGGTGTTGATGTAGTCGATCTTGCCGGCCACGTTGGCCATGGCCTGGCGCATGCAGCGCACGGCCCCCTCGCCGGAAGGCGCGACCATGTCGTGGCCGTCCGAGGTGGCGCCATAGCCGGTCACCTCGGCATAGATCTTGGCGCCGCGGGCACGGGCGTGCTCCAGCTCTTCAATCACCAGCATGCCGCCGCCGCCGGCGATGACGAAGCCGTCGCGGGCCTGGTCATAGGGGCGCGAGGCCTTCTCGGGGGCGTCGTTGTAGTGGGTCGACAGCGCACCCATGGCATCGAACAGGCATGACAGGGTCCAGTGCTCCTCCTCGCCGCCACCGGCGAAGACCACGTCCTGCTTGCCCAGCTGGATCTGCTCCACGGCACTGCCGATACAGTGGGCCGAGGTGGCGCAGGCCGAGGAGATCGAGTAGTTGACGCCCTTGATCTTGAACGGTGTCGCCAGGCAGGCCGACACGGTGCTGCCCATGGTGCGGGTGACCCGGTAGGGGCCCACGCGGCGCAGGCCCCTCTCGCGCATCAGATCAGCGGCCTCCACCTGGTTGGCGCTGGAGGCGCCACCGGAGCCGGCAATCAGCCCGGTACGTTCGTTGGAAACCATCTCCGGGGTCAGGCCGGCGTCCTCGATGGCCTGCGCCATGGAGACGTAGGCGTAGGCCGCCGCGTCGCCCATGAAGCGGCGCAGCTTGCGGTCGATCAGCGTATCAAGGTCGATATCGACGCTGCCGGCCACCTGGCTGCGAAAGCCCCGCTCGGCATACTCGTCCTTGAAGCGAATGCCCGAGCGCCCGTGCCTGAGCGCCTCCAGAACCTGTGTTGCGTCGTTGCCCAGGCACGATACGATGCCCAGGCCGGTGACTACCACTCGTCGCATGGAAGCCTCCTGATCAGAAATTCGCGGTGGAGGTGAACAGGCCGACGCGCAGGTCGTTGGCCTGGTAGATGTCGCGGCCGTCGACCGATACGGTGCCGTCGGCCATGCCCAGGATCAGACGCCGGGTAATGATGCGCTTGATGTTGATGCGATAGGTGACCTTCTGGGCATCGGGCAGGATCTGTCCGCTGAACTTGACTTCGCCGCAGCCCAGCGCGCGGCCGCGGCCGGGATGGCCGAGCCAGCCCAGGTAGAAGCCCACCAGCTGCCACATGGCATCCAGGCCCAGGCAGCCGGGCATGACCGGGTCGCCGGGGAAATGGCAGTCGAAGAACCACAGGTCCGGATGGATATCCAGCTCGGCGATCAGCTCGCCCTTGCCGTGATCCCCACCTTCCTGATGGATGTGCATGATGCGGTCAAGCATCAGCATGTTGGGGGCCGGCAACTGCGCATTGCCCGGACCGAAGAGCTCGCCGCGTGAGCAGGCCAGCAGTTCTTCGCGATCAAAGGAGTGTTGCTTGGTCACTGAATCGTTCCGAGAGTCGAGATTGTTGTCTGCCGAAAGCAGCCTGGGGCCGCCGGGCGGCTGCGCCTAGTCTACTGTCCACGTTCGCTGAATGCACGTCGCGGGCGGGGTGTGGGCGGCGGGGCTCACCGGGCCGGCGCCTCGCGCACCGGCGCACGGCCCAGGCGCGCGCTCAGCGCCAGACAGATCAGTGCCCAGGCCAGCGCCTCGAGGGGCAGCAGCCAGGGCGCCAGCTCGACGCCGGCGAGCCGGGCGCCGGCATAGTAGGAGAGCGGGCCGCTGGTGGCGCCGCCGAGCATGGCCAGCCAGCGATACTGCCACAGCCAGGCCAGCGAATGGTGGAGCAGCGTGGCGAACAGCGGCCACAGCAGCCACAGCCACAGCGGCATTGCTCCGATGGCGCGCGTTGCGCCGGTGAAGCCGAAGCCGCCGGCTAGCGCCAGGCCGCCGTCGATCACCAGCCCCAGCACCGCGAAGCCGGCCAGCCAGCGCCACTCGCCGGGGCGCGCCAGCCAGGCCAGGTGCAGGCTGATGATCACGCTGACGACCAGCAGGCCGATCCACGAGCCGCCCAGCACGCAGGCGAACCATCCGGCCTGGAAGGCGGCCAGGTTGGCGAGCATCTTCAGGGGACCGTCGGGCAGGTTGGCCATGCTCGCTCAAGCCGCGCCGGTGAGCGGGGTCGGCCGCGCCCCGGGCTTGGCCAGCAGCAGCTGGCAGGTGCCGATGGTACGCTCCATGAAGCCGCCCTCGCAGTAGCACAGGTAGTAGCGCCACATGCGGATGAAGCGCTCGTCATAGCCGAGCTTGCGCACCGTCTCCAGGTTGGCCTCGAAGCGATGACGCCACTCGCGCAGGGTGCGGGCGTAGTGCTGGCCGATCTCGTCTAGGTCGACCAGGTTCAGCGAGGTGTGGCGCGTCACGCCATCGAGGATGGCGCGATGCGAGGGCAGAAAGCCGCCGGGGAAGATATAGCGCTTGATGAAATCCATTTCGCGCTTGGCCTCCTCGTAGCGCTGGTCGCGGATGGTGATCGCCTGCAGCATCGCCTGGCCGTCCTCGGTGAGCAGGCGGTCCAGCGTGGCCAGGTAGGTGCCCAGGTACTGATGGCCCACGGCCTCGATCATCTCCACCGAAATCAGCCGGTCGTAGCGGCCCTCGAGTTCGCGGTAGTCCTGCTGGAGCAGGGTGACCTGGGATTCCAGGCCCTCCTCGGCGATGCGCTTCGCGGTATAGGCGTGCTGCTCCGCCGAGATGGTGGTGGTGGTCACCCGGCAGCCGCGGGTCTTGGCCGCATGGATGGCCAGCCCGCCCCAGCCGGTGCCGATCTCCAGCAGATGGTGGTGGGGCTGCACGTCGAGCTTGTCGAGCATCAGGTCGAGCTTGTAGGTCGAGGCCTCTTCCAGGCTGGCCTCGGCGTGCGGAAAGACGGCACTTGAGTACATGCGGTGGTCACGATCGAGGAAAGTGCCGAACAGGGCGTTGCCGATGTCGTAGTGGGCGGCGATATTGCGCTTCGAGCCGCGCAGGCTGTTGCGCTGCAGGCCATACAGGGCACCGAGCAGCCAGCGACCGAGGCGCGCCGGGCCGTTCTCGATCTCGCCGTTGACGCGCTCCAGGTTGGCGGCGAACAGCCGCACCAGCGCCACCGGATCATCGGCATCCCAGTCCCCATCCATGTAGGCCTCGGCGGCACCCACCGTGCCGCCCAGTGCCAGGCGCTTCCAGGCGCGGCTGTGGCGGATCACCAGGGTGGTGCGCAGCGGTCCGCCCTGACCCAGCTGGTGGCGCTTGTGGCCGTCGATCAGAGTGATGTTGCCGCCCGTCAGGCGGTCGAGCTGGGCGAGCACGCGCGGCTTGAGCCAGCGGGTCAGCCGGTCGCCCTCGGTGTCCAGGGGGCGGGCAGTGGCGGAGCGAAGGGTATTCACGACGAGCTCTCCTCACGGGAAGGGTGGTCTTGGCCGGGGTGGTCATGGATGGGGACGCGCTTGAGCCACAGCCGCAGCGCCTCGAAATGGATGCCGGCCAGGGTCTTCAGGTTCATCCACGGCTGGCGCGCCAGGGTGGCCAACAGCACGCCGCGGGTGGCCGGGCGGGCGCGCAGCGTCAGGGTCGCATCGAAATGCCGCTCGCCGTCTTTCCAGTTCTCCATGTGCATGGAGAGCGTCTCGCCAGGGGTGTCGAAGCGCCAGCGATAGGTCATGTCCATGGGGTTGAAGGGAGAGACGTGCATGGCCTTGGCAAACTCGGCGACATGGCCGTGGCGCTGTGGCGAGACGGCGCAGGCGTAGCGCGTGCGCTCCCCCCACGGGGTGTTGCTCACCTCGCCGAGTAACGCGCGCAGCTCGCCGCGCGCATCGTAGGCATAGTAGAGCGACACCGGGTTGAAGCCGAGACCCAGGGTGCGCAGCTGGGTCAACACGCAGATGCGTCCATCCGGTGCGCTGCCCAGCTGGCGCGTGAGCTCATCGCGCACCACCTGCGCCAGCGGGCGGTCGTGGGGCGCGAGGTAGTCTTCGCGGCGAAAGCGTGCCAGCGCTGGACGCCGGGCGCTGAACCCGGGCACGCCGTCAAACAGCTCGGGTACCTCGTCGAGGTCGAGCCAGGCCATCCACACGCGATAGCTAAACGCGTGCGTGCGCGGCAGGAAGCGGCGGTGACGCAAGGTGCCGCGATAGATGCGCGAGCGCGGCGAGCGCATCATGCCACGGGCTCCTCGGCCAGGGCGTCGGGCAGGCTGACCGGGAGGTCACGGCGGTCCTCTTCGTCGCAGCCCAGGGCCCTGGCCACGCGCAGCGCGCTCCATACCCCATCCTCATGAAAGCCGTTGCGCCAGTAGGCGCCACAGTAGTGCGTGCGCTGCTCGGCCCCGGAGATCTCAGCGTGGCGAGCCTGGGCCGCCTGGCCGGCCAGCGTGAACTGCGGATGGGCATAGGTGAAGCGCCCCAGCACCTTGGCTGGGTCGATGGCCGCACTGTCGTTGAGCGTCACGCAGAAGGTGTGCGCCGAGTTGAGCCGCTGGAGAATGTTCATGTCGTAGGTCACTGACACTCGGGCATCGTCGCCGCGTCCGTCGAGCCGATAGTTCCAGCTTGCCCAAGCGCGCCGGCGCCGGGGCAGCAGGCGCGTGTCGGTATGCAGCACGACTTCATTGTCGGCGTAGGGCATAGCGCCAAGCACCGCCTGTTCGCTGGCGCTGGGGTCGTCAAGCAGCGCCAGCGCCTGGTCGGCGTGGCAGGCCAGTACCACCTGGTCGAAGCGCTGGCTGCCGTGGTCGGTGCGAACCTCGACGTGGTCAGCGTACCGGCGCACGCCGCGTACCGGCGTCGCCAGCTGGATGCGCTCGGCATAGGGCGCGGTCAGCGCCGGGATATAGCTGCGCGAGCCACCCACCAGGGTGTGCCACTGGGGGCGGTCATTGATGGACAGCAGCCCGTGATGGCGGAAGAAGCGCACGAAGAACAGCAGCGGAAAGTCGCGCAGGTCGCGAATGCTGGCCGACCAGATTGCCGCCCCCATGGGCAGCAGGTAGTGGTGCTGAAAGGCGTCGCCGAAGCCGTTGGCGTCCAGCCAGGCACCCAGCGTCATGGCCGGGTCGAGCTGGTCGCCGTCCAGGGCCTGGCTCGCCTCGCGGTTGAAGCGCAGGATGTCGCGCAGCAGGCGGTGGAAACTGGGGCGCAGCAGGTTGCGCCGCTGGGCAAACAGGCTGGTCAGGGTGTGGCCGTTGTACTCAAAGTCGCGGGCCGTCTCGTGCACCGAGAAGCTCATTTCGGTGGGTTGGCTGGCCACGCCGAGCCTGGCCAGCAGGCGCTGGAAGTGCGGGTAGGTCCAGTCGTTGAAGACAATGAAGCCGGTGTCGATGGCGTGCTGCTCGCCGTTGAGGGTCACGTCCACCGTGGCGGTGTGGCCGCCGAGGCGGTCGGCGGCCTCGATCAGCGTCACCTCGTGGCGGCTCGACAGGTACCAGGCGGCGGCCATGCCGCCGATGCCGCTGCCGATCACGGCAATGCGCTGGGCGCCTTGGCTCGGCGCAGCGGTGGGGGTGAACGAGGCGGTCATGAACGGCTCTCCGAGGGGGTGTCCTGACGGGTCATGCGCAGACCCAGGCGATGGCGCAGGCGCGGGGGCAGGATGCCCATCAGGCGAATCAGCAGCGTAAAGCGCCGCGGGAAGTTGATGTCCAGGCGCCGCTTGTCGAGGCCGTCGAGAATGGCGCGGGCCGCCTGGTCGACGCTCACGCGCATGGGCATGGCGAAGTCGTTGCGGTCGGTCAGCGGCGTCTTGACGAAGCCCGGGTGAATGATGCTGATGTCGATGCCTTCGGCGTCGAGGTCCAGGCGCAACGACTCAAGGAAATGGCTCAGTGCCGCCTTAGAGGCGCCGTAGGCTTCGGCCCGCGGCAGCGGCAGGTAGGCCGCGGCGCTGGAAGTGGCGGCCAGCAGCGGGCGGCCGCCCTCGTCACGGGCGCGGCGCAGAAGCGGCAGCGCGGCCTCGACGCCGTACACGGCGCCGAAGAAGTTTGGGGCGAAGACGCGCTCGACGAGGTCGACGTCAAAGTCGCGTGCCTCCAGGTATTCGCAGGTGCCGGCGTTGAGGATGACCAGGTCCAGCCCGCCGAAGGTGGCGTCAAGCTGCTCGCCGGCCTGGCGGACCGCCTGGCGGTCGGCGACATCCAGCGGCAGCGTGAGGGCGTTGTCGTGGCCGGCGGCGAGCTCGTCAAGGGCCGTTTCGCTGCGCGCGCTCAAGGCCACGCGGTGTCCGTCGGCGAGCAGGCGCAGCGCCAGGGCGCGGCCGATGCCGGAGGTGGCGCCGGTTAGCCAGATACGCTGCCTGTCGCGGGCGATGGTCATGGTCTCGTTCTCCTCGGTTGCCGCTAGCGGCCCAGTTGTCGCTTCACCCAGCGCACCATGCCGCCGAGCAGCGGCAGGCGCTCATAGAGCATGGCGCCGGCATCGAAGTAGTCGCGGTGTTGGGCGACGCGCCCGTCTGGCGCAAAGCGCAGGTGCGAACAGCCTTCGACGTTGACCTCGCGTCCGCCGTCAAGGCGCGGATGCACCAGATGCATGGTCCAGGTCACGAACGCCGACTCGTCGTGGCACACGCGTTCGTGGAAGGTGAAGCGGCACGACGTCACGTTATCGTACAGGGTGCGAAAATAGCCCTCTAACGCCCTGCGACCCTTGATATGGTGCAGCGGGTCAGTGAAGTCCACATCGTCAGTGTATACCTCGGTTAACGTTTCTGTACAGGTCTTGTCTAGCTTATTGAAGAAGGCACAGAACGCCTCCAGGTCAGCCGACTGTGCCATGGCAGCATCTCCTGCTCGGATGGACGTTACGCCGCATTCAGGGCCTTGAAGGCGTCCAGCGCACGGGCCCGGGCGGCGCGGTGATCAACGATGGGCGTCGGATAGTCCACGCCGTCCAGCAGATCCGCCGCGGGGGCATGGCGTGCCTTGGGCGGTAGCTCGGCCAGCGCCGGCAGCCACTCGGCGAGAAAACGGCCGTCCGGGTCGAAGCGCGTCGACTGGGTGGTGGGGTTGAAGATGCGAAAGTAGGGCGCCGCGTCCGTGCCGGTCGAGGCGGCCCATTGCCACCCGCCGTTGTTGGCGCAGAACTCGCCGTCCACCAGATGGCGCAGGAAGAAAGCCTCGCCGCGGCGCCAGTCGATCAGCAGGTGCTTGCTGAGGAACATGGCGGTGACCATGCGCAGCCGGTTGTGCATCCAGCCGGTGGCGACCAGCTGGCGCATGGCGGCATCGACAATGGGGTAGCCGGTGCGTCCCTCGCACCAGGCGGCGAAATCCGCCTCGTCGTCGCGCCAGGCCAGGGCTTCGGTATGACGCTGGAAGGGACGATGGCGACACACCCGCGGAAAGCCGACGGCCACGTGGCGGTAGAACTCGCGCCATACCAGCTCGTTGACCCACGCTGTAAGCCCGGCATCGCCCTCGGCCAGTGCACCGTCGTTCTCGGCCAGCACGGCCTGCAGGCACTGGCGGGGGGAGATCATGCCCAGGGCCAGATAGGGCGAGAGTTCGCTGGTGCCGCGGATGGCCGGAAAGTCGCGCTGCTGGGCATAGTGACGGCCGCGAAAGCGCAGGAAGCGCTCGAGCCGGTCGGCCGCCGGTCCCTCGCCGGCGGGCCACTGGCGGCCGTCGATCGGCGCGTCGGCAAGTGCCGGCAGCTCGGGCAGCGGCTGGTCGTCGATAGCGGGCCGCGTCTGGGGCGATGGCGTATCGCGCAGGGCGATCCGCTCGGGTGTCAGCTGGCGGTGCCAAGCCTTGGCGAAGGGGGTGAAAACGCCGTAGTAGTCGCCCTTGCCGGTGAGCAGATCGCCCGGGGCGAAGGCCACGTCATCATGATGCCCGGTGGCTGTGAGGCCCTCGTCGGCAAAGGCGGCGATTACCGCCGCGTCGCGGCGCTGCTCGTCCAGCGGATATTCGCGGTTGAAGTGCAGCGCCGTCGCGCCAGTCTCGGCGGCGAGGGCCAGCAGCGTCGCCGGGGCCTTGCGGAAGTCGCCGATGTCGCGCTGCAGCAGGGGGATGCCGATGCCGCGCAGGCGCTCGCCGAGCGCCGCGACACCGCGCTGGTAGAAGTCGAGCTTGTTGGCGCCGTGGCCGTGGCGCTGCCAGTCGTTGAGGCAGCGTAGGAAGACGGCCACCACGGGGCCCTGGCGGGCGGCCGTGGCCAGCGCAGTGTTGTCCTGGATGCGCAGGTCGCTGCGAAACCAGACGATCACGGGGCGGGTCATGCAAACACTCCGGGTCAGCGGGCGGGCAGGCGGGTCTGAAGGCGCGTCATGGCGTCGCCGAGGTCGTCGCCGAGCAGCGCGACCGGGGTATCCGCCAGGTCAGCCTCACGGATGCGGGCCATGGGGCCGCAGGCCATCAGCGGGACTTCCAGCTGGTCAGCCAGGCGCGGCAGCTGGCGGCGAATCAGCTCGGCGCGCTCGGCCTTGCCGCTGCACAGCAGCAGGGCCGCCGCCTGGAAGCGCTCTACCGCCAGCGGCAGCTCGCTGCACGGCAGGGGGGCATCGAAGACCTGCACGCGGTAGCCGTTGTCGCTGGCGGCCAGCGCGGTCAGCAGCACCCACAGCGGCGCGGGGTCATCGGGCAGCGGGGCGATCAGCAGCGTGGGCCCGCGGCCCAGGCGGTTGGCATGCAGCAACCGGGTGCCAATGCGGGTACGCAGAAAGGCCTCGAGGGTGCGGCGCTGCAGGACATCGCCCAGCTGCTCGCCCCAGCTCTCTTCGAGTTCGCGCACCACCGGCTGCCAGAGCTCGGCCAGGCAGGTCGGCACCGGATAGAGCGCCAGCGACTGGTTGAACAGCTCTTCCAGGCGCGCGAGGTCAAGCGCCTGCACGGCCGTGACCAGCATGCGACGCTGGCCCGGCCAGTCGCCGGCCGCCGGCGTCGGGGTGTCGGCGGTTTCGGGCTGGTCGAGCAGTTCGGCGACCTGGCTGACCGGCACGCCGCGGTTGAGCCACTGCAGTATGCGCTCGACGCGTTCAATGTCCTCGCGCGCATAGAGGCGATGCCCCTTGGGCGTGCGCTGCGGCTTGATCAGCCCGTAGCGTCGCTCCCAGGCGCGCAGCGTGACCGAGTTCACGCCGGTCAGCCGGGAAACCTCGCGGATCGGATAGAGCGGCGAGTCGCTCGGACGCTTGGCCTCATCATTCATGAGCGTGCCGACCTCCCTGGCCTGCCGGGCGGCATGTTCGTGGTGGCTCGCCAGCGCGAGGCGCTTACGCCGCGGGCGAGCAGGGTCTGGGCGTAGGACATGGAAGTCTCCAGTCGCTGTAAAATCAGGGAGCGTCGGCCGCCAGGGCCTCGCCAAGGTGGTGACCGGATAGCCAGGCATCCTCGACGCGCGGCCCCCGCCAGGCGTCGCCGCACAGCGCCAGCCCCGAGGGCGAGCGGCGATGATCGCGGTTGACGCGCTCGCCGGCGGCAAGGTCATCGGGCTGCGCGTAGCGCCAGCGATGGGCACCCAGCTCGCTGGGCTCGGGCAGCACCGCGCCGCGGGGCAGGCGTTCGCGAAAGGCCTCGAGCAGGGCCTCGGCCACGCGCGAGGCGTCGTCCTCGAGATGGGCCTCGCTCCATTCGAGGTGGGCCAGCAGGCTGAGGCTCTCGCCCTGGCCGTGGCGGCCGGGCTTGTGGTCGTTGCGGGTCACCAAGCGCAGCGGCTCGTCGGCCGGCGCACGTCCCGGCAGCGGCTCCAGGCGCACGGCCTGCCAGGCGTCATCCACGCCGGACAGGGCGGGCAGCGGTGTGGCGAAGCGCACCCAGGCGGCCCAGCAGGGGCGCTGGACCACGGCCTGGCAGGCCTCGGCGAGGTCAGGGGCGTGAGCGGCCAGCAGCGCCTCAGCCTGGGGCGTAGGAATGGCGATCACCACGCGGGCGAACGGGCCGTGGCGCTGCTCGTGCTGGTCGAGCAGCCACCAGCCGTCGGCGGCGGCCTCGAGGCGCTCGATGCGCGTTGCATGGGCCACGTCGAGCCCCTCGCTGAGCTGTCGCGGCACCGCGCTCATGCGCGGGTTGCCGATCATCCGCTCGACGTCGTCGCAGTGGCGCTGCCAGCCCGACGCCGTGACCTGCCACAGCGAGTCGGGCCAGGCGGCAACGTGGCCCGCGCGGCGCCAGGCGCTGACCTGGCGCTGGAAGGTGGCATCGCGCACAGTAAAAAACTGGGCCCCCAGGTCGACCTCGGCGCCCGTCAGGCGACGGGTGGACATGCGCCCGCCGGGGCCGCGTCCCTTGTCGAACACGCAGACCGGCCGGCCGGCCTGGCGCAGCGCCTGGCCACAGGCCAGACCGGCGATGCCGGCACCGATGATCGCGGTGGAAAGGTGGGGCTGGGGCATGGTCATCTCGTGCAGTCAACGGCGTTCATCGCTAGACTAGCAGAATTGTACAACGGCTGTATAACTCACGGCGGCTTGTCGTCAATGGCATGGGGAGGGTTCCGGATGCGAGTGCTGATCACGGGCGGCAGCGGGTTTGTCGGGCAGCGGCTCTGCCGGCGACTGAAGGAGGCCGGGCACCGCGTGCTGGTGGTATCGCGCGAACCCGAACAGGTACGCGACCGGCTGCCGGAGGGCAGCGATATCCGCCGTTCGGCGCTGGATTTCATCGATACCCCGCCGGACGCCATCGTCAATCTGGCCGGCGAGCCGATTGCCGCGAAGCGCTGGAGCGACAGTCAGAAGGAGCGCCTGATCGACTCCCGGGTCAACGTCACCCGCGACCTGGTGGCCCTCTGCGAGCAGCTTCAGGCCAGCCAGGGGCGCACGCCCCGGGTGATGGTCTCGGCGTCGGCCATGGGCTACTACGGCGACCAGGGCGACAGCCCGGTTACCGAACAGACCTCGCCCCACGACGAGTTTGCCCACCGGCTCTGTCGGCGCTGGGAAGAGGCCGCCCAGCAAGTGGCGGAATATGACGTGCGCGTGGCCATCCTGCGCATCGGTCTGGTGCTGGACCTCGGCGGCGGCAGCCTGGAGAAGATGCTGCCGCCTTTCAAGCTGGGGCTGGGCGGGCGCTTCGGCGACGGCAAGCAGTACATGCCGTGGATTCACCGCGAGGACCTGGTCCGCGCGATCCTCTTCCTGCTCGAGCGCGACGACCTCGAGGGGCCCTTCAACGGCAGCGCGCCCCACCCGGTCACCAACGCCGAATTCACTCGCACCTTGGCCAAACAGCTGGGGCGCCCGGCGATCTTTCCGGTGCCGGCCATCGTGCTGGAGACCGCCTTCGGCGAGATGGCGCGGCTGCTGCTCACCGGTGCCGACATGCGCCCGGCCCGCCTGCAGGAGGCGGGCTTCACCTTCCACTTCGAGACGCTGGACGCCGCGCTGGCCGATATTCTGGGCTGACGCCCAAAACCCGCAATCAAGCACTCAAGGGGCGCCGGGGAGCGACAAGCAGACCCGGTCAGCGTCAGCGCACCGGGCATGCCCTGCTCATCGCCGTCGTGGCCCTAGCGCGCGTCATCCCCCACGGTGACGATCACCCGCACCGCGTCCAGGCGCAATCGAGCGCCCTCGATGGCGGTGTCCAGTTCGGCGCGCTCGGCGCGCAGCGCCTCGAGCTCGTCGGCGCGCACCGCGGGGTTGAGCCGCGAGAGTGCCTCGAGGCGGCTGAGTTCGCCATCGAGTTCGGCTCGCATGCGCGTCTGGGCGGCCTCGACGATGCTCGGCAGCTCCCGCTCGGCCTCCGCCTCGGCCCCATCGAGCAGCTCGCGCAGCCGGTCGTGACGGCTCTTGATCAGATCCCGGGCCACGGCCTTCTTGACCTTCTGCACCGCCTTTGACAGCCCGGTGAAGGAAATCTTGTCGGTCAGGTTGGTGCCGGATTCGTCGAGCAGCACGCGCACCGCGGTCGGCGGCAGGAAGCGGTTGAGGTGCAGCCGCTTGGGCGCCGGGCAGTGGGTGCGAAAGACCAGCTCGACCATCAAGCGGCCCGCCGGGATCGCCGGATGACGCAGCAGCGCCAGCGCCGTGTTGCCCATGGGCCCGTCGAGGATGCGGCCCATCATCTCGCGCAGCAGTGGATGCTCCCAGGAGAGACGCTGCACATCATCCCGGGCCAGCGCCTGCGAGCGCGAAAAGGTCGCCGAGAAGCCCTCCTCGCCCTTCACCAGGCCGGGCAGGCCGTCGAGCATCTGCGGGCTTGGCTGCAGGTGCAGGATATGGTTGCCCAGCTCCTGGCTGTCGACGCCGAAGATGTCCAGCGCCTGGTCCAGATAGCGGATCAGCGCCTTGTCGGCATCGAGCGCGTGGATTGCCTCGATCACCGTGGCGGCTCGGTCGACGCGACAGGCGTTGAGCTCGAGCAGCCGGTTGCGGCCGGCATCGCGCTCGGCCAGGCGCGCGGCGAACAGGGCCTGGGTCTCGGTGACCACCTCGTCGAGGCTCTCGTCGTCGAGCAGGCTGTCGGCCAGGGCGTCGCCGAACGCCGCATGGATCTCGCTGCCCAGCCCATGCGGGGCGCTGAACGCATCCATGCCATGCTGGTACCAGCGCAGCAGCTTGGCGCCGGGGCTTGCGCTGAACACCGGCACATGCAGCTCGATGGCATGGCGCTGGCCGATGCGGTCGAGCCGGCCAATGCGCTGTTCCAGCTGGTCGGGGTGCAGCGGCAGGTCGAACATCACCAGGTGGCGACAGAACTGGAAGTTGCGCCCCTCCGAGCCGATTTCCGAGCATACCAGCACCTGGCAGCCCTCCTCCTGGTCGGCGAAAGCCGCCGCGGCGCGGTCGCGCTCGACCAGCGAGAGCCCCTCGTGGAATACCGGCGCCTGGTAGCCGCCGAGAACCCGCAGCCCCTCGGCCAGGCCCAGCGCGGTCTCACGGTCGTGGGCGATGACCAGCACCTTGTCGTTGGCGAACCCCGTCTCGGCATCGTCGGCGAGACGCTCCAGCAGCCAGCTCACGCGCGGGTCGAACTGCCACCAGGGCTCGGTGTTGAGCGGGTCGTCGGTCAGCGCCCGATAGGTGGCGTCGGGATAGATCAGCACCTCGGGGTAGTCCAGGCCGGTTTCGATCAGTAGCTCGTCGAGGTAGTCCTCGTCGCGCTCCAGGCGGCGCAGCACCCGACGGTAGGAGGAGGGGGCCTCGAGCTCGGCCACGTGCAGGCGGCGGGCCGGGAAGCCGCCCACGTGGCGGCGGCTGTTGCGAAACATCACGCGGCCGGTGCCGTGGCGGTCGAGCAGCTGGTCGCGCAGCTGGTCGCGCGCGGCGCCGTGCTGGTCGTTGCTGCACTCGGGGTCGGCCAGGGTGTCGAGCAGCGCCAGGCTGTCGGGCTCACGGATCACCGCCGCCACTCGGGCGCGGTCGCCATCGGCGTTTGGCAAGCGCTCCAGCGCGTCGATCGCCTCGGCGACCTCCACGTAGTGCTGCTCCTCCTCGCGGAAGGCCTCCAGGCTGTGGTAGCGGTCCGGGTCGAGCAGCCGCAGCCGGGCGAAGTGGCTTTCAAGCCCCATCTGCTCCGGGGTGGCGGTGAGCAGCAGAATGCCGGGTACCTGGGCCGCCAGGCGTCCCACGCAGGCGTAGCCGGGGCCGCTTTGTTCGGGACTCCAGTCTAGGTGGTGCGCCTCGTCGACGATCAGCAGGTCCCAGGCGCAGGCCAGCGCCTGCTGCTGGCGGTGCGGGTTGGCGAACAGCCAGTCCTGGCTGGCCAGCACCAGCTGGCCGGCCTCGAAAGGGTTGCTCTCGCCGTGGGCCTGGCTCTGCTGCTCGTCGAGCAGGGTGACCTCGAGGGCGAAACGGCGCAGCAGCTCCACCAGCCACTGGTGGGTCAGGCTCGCCGGCACCAGGATCAGCGCGCGCTCGGCGCGCCCGGTGAGCAGCAGGCGATGCAGGATCAGCCCGGCCTCGATGGTCTTGCCCAGTCCCACCTCGTCGGCCAGCAGCACCCGCGGCGCGTGGCGGCGAGCCACCTCGTCGGCGATATAGATCTGGTGGGGGATCAGGTCGATGCGCGGTCCGGCCAGGCCCAGCGCCGGGTTCTGCTCGATGCGGTGGAAGTGGTGCAGGGTGCGAAAGCGCAGGTCGAACCAGTCATTGCGGTCGACCTGGCCGGTGAGCAGGCGGTCGCGCGCCTGGTCGAACTGCATGGTGTCGGCAAGCTGCGCCTCGGGCAGCTCGCATAGCGCGCCGGCATCGTCCTCGCCGATGTAGACGATCAGGCCGCCGACGTCCTTGCTGTCGTCGACGGTCATCTGCCAGCCCGCGGCGGACTGAACGCGGTCGCCGCTGCCGAACGCGACCCGCGTCAGCGGGGCATTGCGGCTGCTGTAGGTACGGGTTTCCTGGCTGGCGCCGAAGAGCACGGTCACGCTGCGGGCATCGACGCTGAGGATGGTGCCCAGGCCGAGTTCGGCCTCGCCGTCGCTGATCCAGCGCTGGCCGGGAGAGAAGTCGCTCATGGTGCCTCGGGAGATGCTTGGGATCGTGTTGATGCCGCGGGACACGCCTGGTCCGGCAGCAGCAGGGCGCAGTATCTTACAGCAAAGCCCGACGCGGCTTAAGCACCCCTGGCGATCAACGTGCCTCCAGCCAGCCCGACAGCTGGGCGCGGGTGAGCTCGCCGACGTGCTGGTCGAGCGCGCGGCCGTTGCCGTCGAACAGCAGCGTGGTGGGCAGGCCCGGCGATTCGGCCAGCACCATCAGCTGCTGGCGCGGGTCGAGCAGGGGATAGCGGAAGTCGAGGCCCTGGTCATCGAGATAGCGCACCACCTGCAGCAGTGACTCGCCCTGGTTGACGATCACCACCGTGACCCCCGGCTCGGCGTCGGCCTCGGCCAGCAGCGGCATCTCGCGGCGGCAGGGCGGACACCAGGTCGCCCACAGGTTGACCACCACCCGCTGGTCGGCAATCGACGCCAGCTCGACCGGCTCGCCGTCGAGGTTCTCCAGCGTCAGCTCGGGCAGCTCGCGCAGAGCCATGCCGCCGCCCAGCGGGGCCAGGGTAACCAGCGTCAGCCACAGCAGCGACGCCCCCAGCGCCAGGCCCATGCCGCCCAGCATGGCCCCCAGGTGGTCGCGCAGCGACCAGGCCGTCCAGCCAAACGCGGCGAGCAGTCCCCACAGGCCGTGGTAGCCCGGCTGCCACAGCTTGAGCACATCGAGCGGCGCCCCGGCGTAGGCGTCCAGGTTCATCAGCACGTGTCCCAGGCGCGCACCGACTAGCCATGCCACCAGCAGGCCGTTGAACCAGCGGGCGTGGCGGCCGCGTGGCAGGCCCAACAAAAAGGCGCTGGCGCCCAGCAGTGCGGCGGCCGTCAGCAGGGCATACAGGCGCGGCAGGGAGATCAGGACGGGCCCCAGGGCAATGGCATCCATGGCGTGGCGGTGGCTCCCGAGAGGTCGGCGGCGGGCGCGGCAGCGGTTACACTGGGCGCATGCGTTTCGCCAAGCCTACTGCCGGCGGGCAGGGCTGTCATCCAGCAGGAGCTCTCATGGCACAACCGGCCTTTGATACGTTACGCGCCCTGGCGATCGCCAGCCAGGCGACCGGCTTTATCCTGATCCTGGCACTGGAAACCGTGATGGGCGACGCCGCGCGCCCCTGGCAGGGCTGGACCCTCGCAGCCATGGTGGCGGCCGCCCTGTGGATCGCCCTGGTGCGCCTCTATCGCCACAACAAGACCCGCAAGGCGAGAGCCCGGCGCCTGGCTGACAGCGATAGCGACTGAGCGGCGCGGCACGCCCTACCACCATGATCCGTGAGGAGGCGCCATGAACGATGCGACGCCGGGAGAGGCCCAGCAGAGCGCGCCGTCGCGGCTGGCGCGTCTCAAGGTGCCGCTGGGGCTGGCGCTGGGGCCGCTGGCCTTCGTGCTACTGATGCTGCTGGACGGCCCCGCCGCCATGCCGGTCGCGGCCTGGCAGCTGGTGGCGCTAATCGCCTGGATGGCCGCCTGGTGGGTGCTGGAGCCGGTGCCCGTTGCCGTCACCGCCCTGCTGCCGGTGGCGGTGCTGCCGCTGCTGGGGGTGTCGCCCATCGACGAGGTGGCCGCTCCCTATGCCAACCCGCTGATCTTCCTCTTTCTGGGGGGCTTCCTGCTGGCCGAGGCGATCCAGCGCTGGAGTCTGCATCGCCGCATCGCCATGGCGGTGCTGCGGCTGTCGGGGCTGCGCCCGGACCGGCTGGTGGCCGGTTTCATGATCGCCACCGCCGGGCTGAGCATGTGGGTCAGCAACACGGCCACCGCAGCACTGATGGTGCCTATCGGCCTCTCGGTGCTGGCCATGCTGGAGCGCGAGGGCGGCGAGGGTGCCAGCCATCACATGGCGTTGACGCTGCTGCTGGGCATCGCCCTGGCCGCCAATATTGGCGGCATGGGGACGCTGATCGGCACCCCGCCCAACGCCCTGCTGGCCGGCTTTATGGCCGACAACTACGCTATTCAAATTGGTTTTGCCCAGTGGATGCTGGTGGCCGTGCCACCCGCGCTGCTGCTGCTGGCGCTGGCCTGGTGGCTGCTGACCCGCTGGATCTACCCGGTGAGCCACGACGAGCTGCCGGGGGTGGCGCAGATGCTGCGCGAACAGACCGCCGACCTGGGGCGCATGAGCCCGCCCGAGCAGCGCGTCGCGGCGGTGTTTGCTCTCGTCGCCCTGGCCTGGGTGACCCGCCCCTGGCTGGAGACCTGGCTAGCGCTCCCCCTCAGCGATGCGGGGATCGCCGTGATCGGCGCGCTGCTGCTGTTCGTGGTGCCGGCCCGCTGGCGCCAGCGGCAGTTCCTGATGGACTGGGAGAGCGCGCTCCAGCTGCCGTGGGGCGTGCTGGTCCTGGTCGGCGGCGGGCTCAGCCTGGGCACGGCGATCGAGAGCAGCGGGCTGGCTGAGGCGGTGGCCAGCGGGCTGGGGGCCTTCGGCACCTGGCCGCTCTGGGGCATGGTGGCGATGGTGGTGGCGGTGGTGATGCTGATGAGCCATATGACCAGCAACACCGCCACGGCGGCGGCGATCCTGCCGCTGACCGCCTCGTTGACCGTCAGCCTGGGCGCCAGCCCGCTGCTGCTCTCGGTGCCGGTGGCGATGGCCGCGAGCTGTGCCTTCATGCTGCCGGTGGCCACGCCGCCCAATGCCGTGGTCTTCGGCAGCGGTCGTCTTAGCGTGGCCGAGATGATGCGCGCCGGGGCGCTGGTGAGCGTGGCGGCGATCCTGGTCATCACGCTGGTCGTGTTTGCCCTGGCGATGCCGGTGCTGGGCTTTGGCTGGGGCGCTTGAGCGAGGACATTGCCGGATCGCCGTCAGCGTCTAGGCTTGAAGGTATGCAACAGGGGGTGCCGTGGGGTACCCCGGTATGTCACTGAAAGGGAAGCTATCATGTACCAGTCCATACTCGTTCCCGTCGACGGCTCCAGTCACGCCGAGAAGGCGCTGCAGGTGGCCGCCCAGCTGGCCAACGCCAACTCGGCGGTGCTGCACCTGATGACCGTGGCCGAATTTCCGCCGGATAACATTGGCCTGTTTACCGGCGGTGTCGCCGAACCCTATGCCGAGGAGGAGCGCGAGAAGCTGGCCCAGGGAATGAAGGACGAAGCGCGCAAGGTCATCGACCAGGCGCGCGCCGCGGTCGACCTTTCCGCCCTCGAGGTCAAGGAGGAGGTCCGCCAGGGCCGCCCCGCGGAGCTGATCGTCGATCACGCCGAGCAGGTCAGCGCCGATGCCATCGTCATGGGCAGCCGCGGCGTCAGCGACGTGCGCGGCATGGTGTTCGGCAGCGTCTCGCACAAGGTCAGCCATACCGCCGGATGCACCGTCATCACGGTGACTTGATCGTCCGCGATGGCGGGGAGTCACTCACACTATGCGCCAGGGAGCCTCGAAAAAGCGTCACGGGTGGTGGCTGGCTCCGCTGCTGCTGGTGGCGCTGGGGGTGGCCATCGTTCAGCTGATGTCGTGGAACGTCGTCAAGCCGCTGATCGTCGAGCGCCTCGAGGCGGCGAGTGGGCGCGCGGTGGCCATCGAGGGCGATATCAAGGTCGACCTGCTCCCCCGCCCGGCGCTGTCGCTGCATGAGGTCACGATCGGCAACCCGCAGTGGGCGGCAGCGCCGCAGCTGCTGGCGGCGCAGCGGATAACGGTCACGCCCTCGCTTGGCGATCTGCTCGGTGGCGATGTCGTGCTGGAGACGCTCCACATGGCCGCGCCAACCCTTACCCTCGAGCAGCGCCGTGATGCCCCCGGCAACTGGGTATTGCAGGGCGCGCAGGAGTCAACCGCCGAACCGCCACCGGCCGCCGATGAGCCGTCGGCCCCGCCGGTCGCTATCCGTCAGTTTTCCGTGACCGATGGCGAGGTGCGCTACCTGGCCGCCGGCGCCGACGCGCCGGTGGCCGTGACGCTTTCCTCGCTGCAGATCGAGCGAGATAGCGGCGCCCTGGATCTGGCGGCGGCAGGGCGCTTCAGGGAGCGTGGATTTGAGCTGACGGCACAGACCGACGCCGTGGAGGCACTGCTGGGCGGCGCGGCGCCCTTCACCGGCGAGGTCTCGCTGAGCACCGACGATGACCGGCTCGACGCTAGCGTCCGGCTGCCCGAGTTCCCCTCGCTTGCCTCGTTGCAGGCAGACGCCGAGCTCAGGCTGGCATCAACCGCCGATTGGGCCCAGTGGCTGGGGCTGCCGGGCGTGGCGCTGGGGCCGCTCGAGCTTGCGTCACGCCTGGTCCGCGACGGCAGCGAGTGGCGACTCAGCGAGATCGACGCCGCTGCCCTCGATAGCCACCTTAGCGGGGAGATGGCGGTTGACACCGCCGAGCCGGCGCCGCGCCTGAGCGGTCGCCTGGCGATCACCAAGATCGACCTCGCAGCCTGGCGCGAGGCACTGCCGGAAGGAGAGGATACGTCCGGCATGGCCATCCCGGTGCTGCCGGACCTGCGCGGCGAGCTAGCGCTATCGGTGGATCAACTGGCGCTGGACCAGCAGGAGCTGGCGGAGATCAAGGCCAAGGTGCATCTGGACAAACATGCGCTGGCCCTGACGCCGCTGCGCTTCGCTATTGCCGGCGGCGAGGTCGAGGCCAGCGTCGATCTGACCAGCAGCCCCGACAGGCTCTCGGCAGAGGCGCAGGTCTCCCTTCATACGCTGGCCATGCAGGCCCTGGGTATCGCCCTGGAAGCGGGAGATCGCGCAGCGGATGATATTCTGGCGGGTGACGTTGCGCTGCGCCTGGCCCCGCTGACGCGGCGCCCCGCCTTCGCCCGCGAGACCCTGCTGGCGAACTTGCAGATCGACAACGGCCGCTTCTCCTACCGCAATGAAGAAGCTGGAAGCGATCTCGATCTCGCTGTGGCCACCGGCGAGGCACCGCCGCTGCAGCTCGACCTGGAAGGCCGCTTTCGCGACAAGCCGCTGGCCGTGGAGGTCGAGGGCGGCCCGCTGCCTGATCTGGTAGCCCTGAACGAGGCGTACCCCCTCGCGGCCCGGGCCCGTTCCGGGGAGCTGCAGGCGCGCGTCGACACCACTCTCGCCTCGCTGCTGAATCCCGCGACGCTCTCCGGCGACGTGCGTCTCCAGGCACCGGGCGCTGACGACCTGGAAGCGTGGACGGGACCGGTGCTCCCCGCCCTGCCCGCGTTTCGCCTGGCGGGTCGCCTGGCGCGTGACGGCGAACGCTGGTCCGCCACCGCGCTTGAAGGTGAGATAGCCGGCAGCCGTATCGCCGGCAGCGTCGAGTTTGCCAATGCCGAGCGTCCCAGGGTGCAGGCCGACCTCGATGCAGGGCGCATCGTCCTCGCCCGCCTGCTCCCCGCTGGCGAGGGGGCCGGCGGCAAGGCCGCCGAGGGCTCACGGCTGGCGCCGCTGCGTGGCGTCGATGGGCAGCTGGCGCTGCGCGCCGAGAGCCTGGTGCTGCCCGACGGCACGGTCTTGCAGCGCCTTGACCTGGACGCCGACCTCGCGGAGGGAAGGCTGGAGGTCGACCCCCTGCGCTTCGGACTCGCCGGCGGCTCGATCACCAGCCGTCTGACGATGGACGCCACCGGCGAGGCGGCAGCGGGACGCCTTGACGCGGTGATCGACGACCTGTCACTTACCCGCCTGGCCGACACTTTCACCCCGGTGGAGGACCGGCTGGGTAGACTCTCGGGCAACGTGCAGTTGACCATGAGCGAAACCCTGCCCGTCGACAGACGCGAGGAGCTGCGCCTGCCGCTCATCGGCCGCATGATGGTCGAGCCCTCGACGCTGCGCTTCGCCAACCCCCAAGCCGACACCGAGCTCACCCTGACGCTTGAAACCCGCGGCCGGGAAGCGGGGGATCGGCAGTTTCATCTCCAGGGCGAGGGGCGCTATGACGGCGACCCGGCAACCCTCTCCTTGGTGGGTGACCCGCTGCTGGATATCCGCGACCCGGCGCGACCCTATGCGCTGGACCTCGAGGCCGAGGTCGTCGGTAGCCGGTTGGCGCTGCAGGGCACGCTTCTGCGCCCCCTTGCCCTCAAGGGGCTGGACCTAGAGCTCGCGCTGTCAGGGCCCGATCCCCAGCGCCTCGGCCGCCTGCTGGGCATCGCGCTGCCGACGCTTCCGCGCTATGCGGTGGCGGGGGACCTGGCGCTGAATGATAGGCGCTGGACCCTCGACAACCTGGAGGGTGACATCGGCGACAGTGACCTCGATGGTCGGCTGAGTCTCGACGGCGGTGTCCGCCCGCCGCGCCTGACAGGCGAGCTGCACTCGGACTCGCTTGATATCGCGGACCTGGGCGTCCTCATCGGGGCGACCGAGCAGGTACAGGAAAGCGACGAGCGCTTCCTGCTGCCTGACACGCCGTTCATCGGCGAAGGCTGGCAAGCCGTGGCGGCGGAGGTGAGCTACCGGGGGGAGTCGGTGCGGGCCGGCGGTGTGCCGTTAAGCGAAGTGGTCATCGACTTTCGCCTCGAGGAAGGTCGCGGCCGCTTCGCGCCGGTGCGTTTCGGCATCGGCGAGGGAAGCGTCGACCTGATGCTCGACCTGGACGCCACAACCGTGCCCCCCGGTGGCAGCATGCAGGTAGAGGTGCGGCGCGTGGACCTCAACGATGTGCTGCGCCGCTGGAACCTGGCCGATGACAGCGTGGGCATCATGGGAGGGCGCGGCAAGTTCTGGGTCGAGGGCCGCTCGGTCGCCGAGCTTCTGGCGTCAGCCGATGGCGGTGTGCTGGTGCTGATGACCGGCGGCCGGCTCGATGCCATGCTGGTGGAGCTGGCCGGCCTCGACGCCGGGCAGACGTTCTTCAGCTGGCTGCGCGGGCGTGAGCCCATCCCCATCGAGTGCGTCTATGCCGACCTGCAGGCGCGGGATGGCGTCACCGAGCTGGATACCTTCGTCATCGATACCCGGGATACCACTTTCACGGCCGGTGGCGAGGTGGACCTGAACGTCGAGCGCCTGGATGTCTCGCTCTTTGCCCACCCCAAGGATCCCAGTGTCTTTACCGGACGCGCGCCTTTCCACCTGGGCGGTACCTTCGACGACATCGAGGCGAGCGTGCATGGCGGCGATCTGGGCATGCGCGTCGGGGCCAGCGCGGCGCTTGGCGCCATCGGCGG
>Ga0207414_1000283_pt1 | contig 24007 bp, 17 predicted proteins | sample PonA231FremontCA_2_FD_187269 | JGI IMG/M metagenome (GOLD analysis project Ga0207414, IMG submission 187269) | Marine sediment microbial community from Fremont, CA, USA - Pond A23 Sediment 1 (SPAdes) | ecosystem: Environmental > Aquatic > Marine > Unclassified | place: USA: Fremont, California...
GCGGTTTCAAAATTTCTCGCTACTTCGTAGTCGAGATTGCCCTTGCTCCTTGTATATGGGCAACTTTACGTTCAATCACAGTTTTCGGTCAGACACTAACTAAAGAGCTCGAAGTTCTATCTTCTTGTGCCTTCTGACAAAATTGCCCGAATTTTTCAAGTCAAAACAATGTATTATGTTAAAATAGGCCAAGTATGTTCAAGTTCCTAAATCAGGAACAAAAAGGATTTCAACTTTGGAAATAGCTAGATAAGATGCAGTTATTTCAAGGCCTCTTACTCAGCTGGATAACTTTTCTTCTATCCTGTTGAGTTGACGTCCGATATGAGAATCTTTTTTTATTTCCTGTTCCATGGAAGTGATACCTTTTAGCACGGTGGAATGCCTTCTATTCAGGTGTTTCCCAATTTCATTCAGGGAAAGGTTCGTGTACTTCCTCCCCAGGAAAAAAGCGGAATTTCGGGCTACAACTATGTCTTTTTTCCTGCTCTTGGAACTGAGCTTATTTCTGGGGATCTCAAAGGAGTTGCAAATCAAGTCTATCAATTTGTTCATATCGATATTGGATCCGGGTTGTATATAGTTTTTCAATACTTCCCTGACCAAATCCGAAGAGATTTCCTGGTTAAGGACCTTGGATTTCAGGGCTAGATTCTGAATACAACTTTCCAATTGCCGAACATCGTTCTCAATAGTGGAAGCAATTTTGTCAGTGATCTTATCTGTAATATTTATTTGGAATTTTTCCGCCTTTTTTTCTACGACCCTGCGCCTCAGGTCGTAATCCGGAGGTTGGATCGGGGCGAGTAATCCGGAACAAAAGTAGGAGGTCAGTTGACTGTCCACTTTGTTTAAATCCTTGGGCAGAAAAGAACTGCTAAATACCACTTTTTTTCCGTTGGATTCCAGTTCTTTTATCAAGGAGAGCAGTTCTTCCTGCATTTTGGCTTTGCCCTGAAAGAAATGAATATCTTCCAGTAAAAGCATGTCGATATTCTCTCTGAATCGTTTCTTGAACTCGTTGATTTCACCTTTTTTAATAGCCGATATCATTTGATTCGCAAATTGTTCCGAGGAGAGATAGGAAATACAGAGGTGGGATTGGTTCTTTATGCGACAGAGGTAATTTCCGATTGCCTGTAGAAGATGAGTCTTGCCCAGGCCTGCGGAAGAAGACAAGAAAAGAGTCCCGGCCGGAAAGTCGGTTTCGCACAAGCTCTGGCAGGCACTGTATGCCAATTGATTGCAGGAGCCCACAATGAAGTCGTCGAATTTAAAGCGCCATTTAAAAGAGTTTAGATTTTTTTCAGACTCAGTGCTGGGCAGACTTAGTTCCTTCTGCGGCGTGGGTTTCTTTTGAAGACTTTTTTCAGGCGAATCAATAGGATCTACGTTTTTTCCCTCTTGCAGTTCCAAATAGGGGCGGAATCCCAAGACCCGGTAGGCTGCATCTGTTATTGTATCCTGGAGCCGTTCCTTGATTCTGCTGGCAACAAAGTTGTTGGGTGCGGTTATAATCAGCTTTTTATCCTGAACTACACCCTGAAGAGGCTTGATCCAGACCTGATAGACTCCGGAATTTAGCGATTGTGCCAAAATATTTTGTATGTTTTTCCATCCCTCGTTCATATGAAAAGCAATTTAATCTTTATGTAAGATTTTTACAACAAAGGTCTTAGGTAATTAGTTCCTGTTTTTAAAAATAACACTTAAATTATAACTAATTGATTCAACTTGTTTAATTTTGATATGTTTGAATTGAGCCAATTTAGGCTGGCAAGAGATAAATTCATTTACAATCCAAGTTCTGATACTTGTATACACTAATGTTGAAAACTTTTGCTAAATTTTCCACAGGTTAATTTTTGATTTTTTCTTTCTTTCTCTATTTTTAAAGAATGATTCTTGCTAATTGGATACCAAACAAAAAATTCCTGCTTAATTTATTGTTTTTATTGTATATTTTCTGAAAAAATCTTTTTATTTGCATAAATTTTGTTCATTTTGGTCTTTTACCTTTGACAGAATGCTTTTATATAAATTATATCCATTCATATCCATTAATTATTCAGCAGTTTAATACTTGAAAACAGTAATAACTTGATAGTCAGGGTAAGAAAGGTACAAGAAGACAATTGATTTATTTTGAAAATATATACTTACCCAATTAATTGCTAGCTAGCTCCCCAACACAAATTACCAGGAGTTGGGGGTGTTGCCGGAAATTACAGGCTATGCCTGTTTATAATTTCATTTTTGTTGGAGGAAGTAGTTACTTTCTTTTTCCAAATTAACCTTTAAAAAAAAGGAGTTTGAGGAAATGGCGTACGATGTTTCCAAAATGAAGGACTATCAGATTTCGGAAGAAGCAGAGAAAAACATGCCTATGCCGGATGAATGGCGGGACAAATTGGGGCTTAACAAGGAAGAGATGATTCCCATGGGCCGTTTGTCCAAGCTGGATTTCTTGAATATCATGAACAGATATCAAGATAAGCCGGATGGGAAATACATTGAAGTCACAGCGATTACACCAACTCCCTTGGGAGAGGGCAAGAGCACCACTTCGGTGGGACTGATGGAAGGCCTGGGAAAAAGAGGTAAGAATGTGGGCGGAGCGCTGCGTCAACCCTCCGGAGGACCGACCATGAACATCAAGGGCTCTGCAGCCGGAGGCGGTAATGCGATCCTGATCCCCATGACAGAATTCTCCCTGGGCCTGACAGGTGATATCAACGACATCATGAACGCACACAACCTGGCCATGGTTGCCTTGACCTCCAGGATGCAGCACGAACGCAATTACGGACCGGAAAAGATCGAGAAACTCTCCGGTATTCCGGCCCTGAACATAGATCCCAATAGAGTAGAGATGAACTGGATAATCGACTATTGTGCCCAAGCCCTGCGAAAAATGGTTATTGGTCTGGGCGGCAGGAGTGATGGCTATACCATGGAATCCGGATTCAATATCGCAGTCAGTTCCGAATGCATGGCCATACTTTCTATTGCTACTGATCTGGCTGATCTAAGGAAAAGGTTGAACAACATTACCGTTGCCTTTGATCTGAACGGTAAGCCGGTAACTACTGGAGATCTCCAGGTTGGCGGGGCGATGACCGCCTGGATGCGCAACACCATTAATCCGACCTTGATGTGCACTGCAGAGTATCAGCCATGCATGGTACACGCCGGACCTTTCGCCAATATTGCGGTGGGACAGTCTTCCATTATTTCCGACCGCATGGGACTGAAGATGTTCGACTACCATGTTACTGAAAGTGGATTTGCCGCGGATATCGGTTTCGAAAAATTCTGGAACGTAAAATGCCGCAACAGTGGACTCAAGCCGCACGTATCTGTTTTGACAGCCACGGTTCGGGCACTGAAGATGCACGGTGGAGGTCCGAAGGTTACTCCGGGCAGACCGCTTCCAGAAGAATATACTGAAGAAAATCTGGACTTGCTGGACAAGGGAATGGACAACCTGATCCACATGATCAACGTAGTCCGCAAATCCGGAATGAATCCTGTCGTTTGTGTAAACGCCTTCCCCACTGATACCCAGGCAGAAATCGACCTGATCAAAAAGCGGGCACAAGAAGCCGGAGCAAGATGTGCCGCTTCCACCCATTTCATGGACGGCGGAGACGGAGCACTCGAACTTGCGGACGCGGTAATCGATGCGTGTGAAGAAGACAATAATTTTGAATTTCTCTACTCCATGGACAAACCGCTCAGGGAACGCGTGGACATAATCGCCAGGGAAGTTTACGGTGGCGATGGTGCGGAATGGTCCCCGGAAGCGGAAAGAAAGGCCAAGATGTTGGAAGAGGATCCCCAATACAAGGACTACTCCACCATGATGGCCAAAACCCATCTCAGTCTCTCCCACGAGCCCACCTGGAAGGGCGTTCCCAAGGGTTGGAAACTCCCGGTAAGAGACGTATATATCTATTCCGGTGCGAAATTCCTGGTACCGGTTGCCGGAACTATTCCGTTCATGCCGGGAACAAGTTCCAATCCCGCCTTCACCAAGGTGGATGTGGATACAGATACCGGAAAAGTCAACGGGCTTTTCTAAATCCGGCCTGAAACTATTACAAGAAAAAAAGCCCGCTCCCTTGCGGGCTTTTTTTCTTGACAAAATAATGTATACAAACATTATAATTGCCGGATCAGACGGAGGTGAGTATTATGCAAACTATTATAGATTCACATGCGCATTGCGGAATTCAGGACAATTTTTTTCCGCAGTCCTTCGAGGATTATTTGCATCAGATACAAGGCAGCGATATTTCCGGGGTGGCAGTATTTTCTCCAGTAGAGGAAATTTACGACCGTTACGACCCCTTTTTCCAAGACAATGAAAACTGGAAGAAAAAGAGACGGCAATCAAACGAGTACGTCTTGTCCTTGAAGGGCCGGGAAATTCAAGTCTTTCCCTATTTCTTCATCTGGAACGATTTTGCCGTGGATCAGATCAGTTCCGATTTCTTGGGAATCAAGTGGCACAGGCATGCGGATGAACCGGAATACAATTACGATTCAGAGCAGTGCGCCCAGGCCATAGAATTTATCCGCAACCGGAACATGCCCGTGGTCCTGGAAGAGGAGCTTTCCAACACTATCCGCTTTATCAAGGAACTGGCAGTTGGGGCAAGGGTGATAATCCCCCATCTGGGAGCTCTAAACGGTGGTTACAGGTCTGTTAAGAACAGCGGACTATGGGAATTGGAAAATGTTTATACCGACACCAGTCTGGCCTCCAGGGAGACAATAGCGGATTATATAACTAACTATGGATGCGGCAGAATAATGTTCGGATCTGATTTTCCCTTTGGCCATCCCAAAAGGGAGTTGGAGAAATTGCGCGGCATGGAACTGTCCAAAGAGGACTTTCAATCCATCGCCGGCCAGAATATCCAGGATTTACTGCAGGAGGTAAGGACAAGATAGGAATGAACAACATACTAACTCCCCGGAGACTTGCGTCCCTCTTGAGTCCCTTGGTACGGATCTGGAGCCTGACCCTGCGCTACAAGAGAATAAACTACCAGGCAATAAAAGCTGTAAGGAGCAGGGAGCCGGTAATATTTGCACTTTGGCACGACGAGCTCTTTGCCCCCTGCTATCTGCACAGGGACGAAGGAGTGATCGCTGTGGTAAGCGCCAGCGATGACGGGGAATTGTTGGCCCGGGTCCTGGAGGGGCTGGGATACAACCTGGCCAGGGGATCCAGTAACAGGGAAGGGCTAAGGGCCCTTAGAAGTGCTTACAAGAGCATGCAATCCCTTAACAGGGATGCAGTCTTCACCATCGACGGACCCAAGGGTCCCAGGCACATAGCCAAGGAGGGCATATTTTATCTGGCATACAAGTCAGGTGCCCCAATAGTACCCACCAGGATAAAAATTTCACACAAAAAGCTTTTCCACAAGGCCTGGGACAATTTTCAACTTCCCCTGCCGGGTAGTTTGTGCACAATCATCTACGGAGATCCCTACAGGCTGGATTGCGAAAAATTGAACTCACAGGTGCTGGAAAAGGAACAAAGCATTCTGGAAGAAAAAATGGAGCAGGTATACAATCAGATATGAGTTTGTGTCCCGGGGATCCACAGTTCTTTTTATCAGTACAGGAGTGACGTCCCGGCAGTCTGTTGTTGCTCCCGGATTTGTTCCTCGATTCTGGACAATTCCTTTTTGGCCTGCTTTTTTTGACTCTCCTGTTGAGCCTCTTTTTGAACCTTTTGCAAGATATTTTTTGCAGTGAACAGTTGGCCCTGGCTTTTACATATCATGGCTGCCCTGTGCAGGGCAGTTAATGCCCACATGTGTTGCTGCGGATACTTCCAGGCAAGACGGAAATAATAGTCTTTTGCCTTTTGCGTGTTCCCCTTGTTTTTAGCACCTTCACCCAGCCAGAACAGAGTCTCCGCCTTTAACTCTTTTGAGAGTTTTTCCTTGTCTTCCCACAAATTGCGCAGAATATTTTGAGCCCATTCCCATTGGTCCAGTTTCTGCGATAACAGGGCCAGGTTTAGTTTTTTCTCCGCAGTAATCCCTTGGGGATCTATTTCCAAAAGTCTTTTATATATGTTCAAGGACTTTTTCCTGTGTCCCAGTTCCATTAGCAGTCCCGCCTTGGCATTCAAGTATTCGATCCTTGTATCCTGCAAACGGACAGAACCCTCTATTTCCTGCAGGTATTCCCAGGCCTTGTTTGTGTCATCGTTTTCATGCCCTCTTTTGGCAAGCCATATACAGGCCTTGTTTTTGGATGCAGACATGGGATAGAGCAGTGAAATGGTCTTGGCCAATTCCAGGGATTGTTTTTTGCTCCATTGGTACCTGTGAAGAGAATAATTGTATAGCAAATCGAGACTCTTTGCAGTTTGGGATTCGCTTTTTTTGAATTCCTTTACCCAGAACTGGGTATGCAAATCTGATGCAGAAGTGGAATACAGACTGTTTTTTAGGATAAGCGATAATTGGTTCAAATACGGGTAGTCCACCTTGTCCAGGAACCTTTCCTGAGAAAAAGAGGGGGAATAGCCCAGAATGTATCCGGCAAGATCAAGGCCCAGGCATTTGTCATTAGAGTCTATTTCATCCCAAAAATACTTTGCTTCTGGATAGTCTTCCGCCAGGACAGCATAGATAAAGGCATATTTTTTCAATGCATTCTCAATGTCTTGGTTTAGTAATGAAGAATTCAGTTCTGTTTTGATCTTTTCCAGGGCCTTGTCAGGATCCAGGGATTTTATTCTGGAATTAAAAGTCACCCAGGAAGAAGTATTGGGTTGATACAATGACCATATTTCCGGGGATTGTTTTTCAAGGATCGGCAATATGTATTCTTGGAATGCCCTGTATTTGGGATATTGTTCGTTTAAATCCTTGGGGGAGGATTTTGTGGGATTTTTCAATATTTCATGGTTAAAAACACTGGAAAGCGTCTTGCCCCACATGTGTTTGATTTCTTGTTGTTTCACTGTTTGCAGGATATCCTTGCCCTTGTTCATATTCCCAGTGGCTGTGGCAAGCAATGCCTGGACTGTCTTGTTCCTTGTGCCGGGAGAAATCTTTAGACCGGATCGTGAAGGATTTGATTCAGAAACGTTATCAGCTTTCTTGTTCAACAATACGCGATTGATATTCTGCCAGAAATCATCTTCAGGCCAGAGCTTTCTTGCCAATTTGGCTATTTGCAGCAAATCCTGTAATGAATTGCTGTCTGAAGCGTTTACTGCATAATCTTCCCAAAAATTTTTTTTCCAGACTGTTTTCCAATACCAACCAATATTTTGTTCATTTTGGAGTTTTTTGCGGTATTTTTCATTACTTATTAATTTCCCGGCAGATGCATAATTTTCAAGAGCAGGGTAGTGATTTCTGTTTTGCCTGTATATTCCGGCCATGAGAAACAACCTGTTCGCTTCCGAGGCATTGCTGGAAAATTTTCCGTTCTCTTGCAATACCTGAAGTGATTTTCCAGGCTGATTCATACGAAGCAAATAATTTGCCCTGGTAAGGACATTTTCCTCGCTAGGGGGTAGGGACCGGAGTTTGTTGTTCAGTACCTCCCAGGCATTATTTTTTTGTAGCCAGTTGATATAGGAAGATTGCTTTGTATTTCCGGCAATGCAGATATTAACACAAAAAAGTAGAAAGATAATTGTATAAAAGATTTTTTTTATAAACATAGCTAGGTCTCGATTTAAGGTTTGTATATTGAATTCAATAAAAAAGAAAATATTGTGAAATACCTATCAAAAAATTATTCAAAAGCCAAACATCGATTTTATCAAGCTTGCAAATCAACCCGGGATCATTAGTATAATGTTTTGCAAAAATAAACAAAAACAAATTATGTTGATCAAATTTAAACGTTTAACAAAAGTAAACTTTAAGTTTGTAAATATCTCTGGACATACGGCTATTCAGCACAAATCTCAGAACCAGTCCAGCAAAAGGGGCTTAAAGTAAACAGTGCTTTGTTATGGAATAAGTTAACATAGGTATTGCTTAACTAGATCAAAATTGCTCAAGATAGTGGCTTTCTGGTTTGAATCCCAGAGAGTGCTTAGATGATAGGCCCTGGGCTCCGGGTTTGTGATCACGCCTTTGTTTGTATTAAAGTTTACATAATTCTTCTTATGAGACAATTGTTTTAAAACTTAAGAATGGGGTTTAAAGATGGAAAGGCAAACCAGTTCAAGAGTTGACTTCAATAGATAGCAGCAAAATCTCTGGTAAAAAAATAAACAGGAAGGATATAAAACATGTTTGAATTATAGGTATATTGATACAACTACTTTGCATATGGAAGCAATCTACGGCTCCAAAACAGTAGTTATCAAAGGCAGACGAAAATTTGAATAATCATATTGTGGCTAGCCTCAAGGAGTTGGGTAAAATGTATTATATTAGCGACAAAATCTTATAGGATTTTTTGGACCCTACTTGTAAAGCTTATACCTATCCCTGTAGCTTCCTGACGCAATACTCCAGTCTCGCACCACGTATTTTGAATTTCAAAGATTCCTCAAGAATTGTCCTTTACTTTTACCTCTTTGGGAGGATCAAAAGTGAACAAATCCTCGGAAATATCCGGGCTTAGTTGGATATCCCGGAATGTAAGAGTGTTTTTGTTTTGCCAGAAATCCTTTATTTTTATCCTTCTTAAAAGTCCGGTTTCGGGTTCCACCCATAAATGGACCATGAGCATGTTGGGATCGTCTTGTTTGGGAATCAGTTTCAGTTTTATCCATCCCTGTTTTGACTTGTCCAATTTCTCTATATCAAAATCCTTTTTGATATTCACATCTCCGGTAATAAACTCGATCATGGTCTTGGATTTGAATTTACCCTGCAGCGAAAATTTGTAAGCGGTTTTTTCCCCGGGTATGTACTGCCATACCGTACTATTATTTACCAGGAGCAGCCTCTCTTCCGGTTCCCGGGTGTACCATCGGACAGATGTCGGCTTTTGAAACACGATCTCCCCTTTCAGGGTCTTGGTATTGTCAGTAGCCTTCCTGTATCTTTTTTGGACAAAGGATGTCTTGAAACTGGAGATTTCTTTGTATTGGGACTGAATCTTGTCCGAGATCTCTTCAGCCTGGATGGGAAGGCAGAAAAAAAACAGCACTGACAGAGAGATTGCCACATAGATCAATTTGGATTGCATAAACACCTCTAAAAAAATTTCTACAGATTGATTTGAGTTTCGAACTTCGAACAGTATAGAAACCGGAATCAACTCAATATATCGGCAAACAGGTCAGACATGGAATAGATCTTTCCCGGGGATTTCTGATTTATCCATTTGGCTGCACGTACAGCTCCCTGGGCAAAAGTGTTCCTGGAATGCACCCTGTGGGTTACATCGATCCGTTCTCCCGGGCCGAAAAAGTGAACAGTGTGCTCTCCCACTACATCTCCGCCTCTCAGGGTCTGCACTCCGATTTCCTTCTGCGGGCGCTCCCCGATCATGCCTTCCCTGCTGTAACGCAGAAAATCATCTCCTTCCCATCCCCTGGATTGCCCCAGGACTTGTCCAAGTTTGACTGCGGTACCGCTGGGGGCATCCTTTTTGTACTTGTGGTGGATCTCCGAGACTTCCACATCATAGTCCGGGCCCAGTAATTCCGCCAACTTGGGCAAAAATTCCAGCAAGACATTTATACCTACTCCCATGTTAGGGGCCATGAATATGGGAAGATTCTTTGCTGCGTTGTTCAACTCTTCCTGCTGCTCTGAGCTGAAGCCAGTGGTCCCTATTACCATGGGATTACCCTTGGCTTTCGCTGCCTCCAGGTTTTGCATGGTAATATCAGGATTGGTAAAATCGATAATCACTGCTCCCGAAGTCTGGGTTACTACCTTCTGCACATCCTGTTCCTTGAGGCAATCCAGGTGCTCGAGCTCCTGCAGGCGTTCCGGATGTTCCAATACCGCTTTCAGGGATACTTCCGGGTCCTGCCTGGCAATTTCGGTGATTGCCGAACCCATCCTTCCTCTTGCTCCGGAGACTATAATCTCAGTAGTCATTTTACCCTCCTAGTAAATTTTTCGGTTTTAAACAGGCATAGCCTGCCTTTTTGTAGCTACCTGCAATCCAGCTTAAAGCTGGAGAAATTTCCCACGCTAAAACCATAACACCCTTTTTGAACTATCCGGAATTAACCTTTCTATATTCAGTTTTGTCCTAAAAAACCTGGATACTGCAGTGATTACGACATAGTTGATTTTCAATTTGGGAATTGGCTAGACCCTGAACGCAAACTGTGATTGGACGTAAACTTGTCCAGATACGAAGAGCAAAAGATTTTGAAACCGCAGTGTATATATTAATCCATAAGGATTTCAAAATCTTGCAGCGACAAAGTAGATGGATGAGTTTTCGTCCAAGCACTAGGATAGTAACTCCAGGAACTGTTCCTCGTCAATTATCTCCACTCCCAGTTCCCTGGCCTTGTTGTATTTACTCCCCGGATCCTCGCCTATCACTACGTAGTCCACGTTTTTGGATACTGCACTGACCACGTGGCCTCCTGCCTGCTCCACGCGTTCCTTGGCCCTGGAACGGGTCAAGTTTTGCAACCTGCCGGTAAAAATAAATTTTTTTTCTTTTAATGGCAAATCACTTTCAACTTCTTTTTGTACGTGTTCCGAGATCGGCCATAGGCCAACTTGCTTGAAGTCCTCCAAGAGCTCCCTGTTCCGGGGATTCTGGAAAAAGGACTGAATGGATTCAGCTATTTCCGGACCGATATCTTCTATCTGTTGCAGCCCTTCCTTGCTTGCCCTGCTCAATTCGTCCATGTCCCGGTAGTGCTTGGCGAGCAACTTGGAGGTCTCCTCCCCTATCAATCTTATCCCAAGGGCGGAGATGAACTTGTCCAGGGTTGCCCGGTTCTTGGCCTCCTCCAGTGCATTCAGCATATTGTCCGCCTGTTTGGGACCCATCCTTTCCAGGGGAAGCAGGTCCTCTTTTTGCAGCTTGAACAAATCCGCAGGAGATTGGACCATTCCCTTCTCCACCCAGGTCTCTATCCATTTATGGCCTATCCCGTCAATATCCAGTCCGGTTTTGGATACAAAATGGATCAGGCTCTGCAACAGTATTGCGGGGCAGGACAAATTCAGGCAGCGGTAGGCCGCCTCCCCTTGCAGCCTGGAAACTTTGCTTCCACAAACCGGGCAGTTTTCCGGGAAATAAAATTCCCTTTCCCGTCCGTCTCTTTTTTCCGGCAACGGGCGCACCACTTCCGGAATCACATCACCTGCCCTCTGCACGATCACCCGGTCCCCTATCTTGAGGTCCTTGGACCTGATTTCGTCCTCATTGTGCAATGTTGCCCTGGAGATGGTAACTCCGCCCACTGAAACAGGCTCCAATTTGGCCACCGGAGTCATGGTCCCTATTCGTCCTACCTGCACCTGGATATCCTGCAATACGGTCTCCACCTGCATGGACTCGAACTTTATCGCCAGGGCCCAGCGCGGTGCCCTGGCTGTACTACCCAGTCTGTTTTGCTGCTCCAGGCTGTTCACCTTGCTGACTACTCCATCTATTTCGTAGGGAAATTCCCTTCTTTTTTCCACCAGTTTTTGATAGTATTCTTCCACTTCTTTTGCATTCCGGCATAGACGCGAGTCCGGGTTCACAGATAGCCCCAGTTTTTCCAGCCCGCGTATTATCTCCGCCTGGGTGGTCCAGATATCTTCTGTTTCTCCGCCGGATACACTGCCGATACCGTATATTATGTACCTGAGGGGGCGCTGTGCTGTAATCTTGGGGTCCAATTGACGCAGGGAACCTGCAGCCGCATTCCTGGGATTGGCAAAGGGTTTCCTGTCTTGTTCCCTTTGCAATCTGTTCAGCTCCTCAAAGTGCTCTTCGTAAATCACCACTTCTCCCCTGACTTCCAGGTAAGCGGGCAGGAAATCGGTTTCAAAGAGCTGCAGCGGCATGTTCCTGACAGTACGCATGTTCGCGGTTACGTCCTCGCCTGTATAGCCGTCTCCCCTGGTTATAGCGGTTTGAAACACCCCGTTCTCAAAAATCGCCTCCACAGCCAGTCCGTCCAGTTTGGGATCCACCCAGAACTCTATCTCCTCGCCCGGGAGCATCTTGCGTATCCTCTGTACATAACTCTCCCATTCAGTAAGATCAAATGCATTGTCCAGGCTGGACATGGGCAGGGTGTGGCTTCTGTGCCTGAAGCTTTCCGATGGCTCCTTTCCTATCCTTTGTGTAGGGGAATTCTGGGACTGCAGTTCCGGATACCTATCCTCAAGTTCCTGCAATTCCCGAAACATTCCGTCGAATTCAGAATCCGAGATAACCGGGCTGTCCAATACATAGTACCTGTAGTTGTGATACTCTATATCCCTGCGCAGCTTCTCCACCCTGTCGCGTATTTCCTGCGTTGCTTTCTGCATGCGCTATTTCCTCCGGGATACTTCCTTTTATTCCAAATTTACCAACACTTCCCGCATGGTGGCAATCTTGTCCCTGATTTCCGCAGCTTTCTCGAATTCCAGATCCTTGGCTGCCTGCCGCATCTCCTTCTCCAGTTTGGAGATCTTTTTGGCCACCACCTTGGGATCTTCACCGTAAATATTCTCTTCTTCCGCAACCTTGAAGGTCTCTTCCTTCTTCTCCTGCTCCCCAACTGCATACAATGGATTGGCCCAGCCCTTCTGGATAGTCTGGGGAACTATATCGTATTTCTCGTTGTGCTCCAGCTGCTTGGTGCGCCTTCTTTCTGTTTCGTCGATTGCTGAGCGCATACCTTGGGTGATCTTGTCCGCGTACATGATCACCCTACCCTGGACGTTCCTGGATGCCCTGCCTATGGTCTGGATCAGAGAGCGGGTGGAACGCAGGAATCCCTCCTTGTCCGCATCCAGTATGGCTACCAGGGAAACTTCCGGGAGGTCCAGCCCTTCCCTTAACAAATTTATCCCTACCAGTACATAAAATTCTCCTTCCCGCAGGGATTGGATCAAGGAAACCCTCTCCAGGGTATCTATGTCTGAATGCAGGTATTTCGTGGGCATACCCATGTTTTGCAGGTATTCGGTCAAATCTTCCGCCATGCGTTTGGTCAGGGTGGTTATCAGTACCCGTTCGTCCCTTTGCTTGCGCTTCTTGCATTCAGCCAACAAATCGTCCACCTGTCCGTCGGTGCCCCTGACTTCCACTTCAGGGTCCACCAGGCCGGTGGGACGGATCACCTGTTCCACCAGTATACCGTTGGACCTTTCTGTCTCCCAGTTTCCTGGAGTTGCGGAAACATAGACAGTTTGGTTCATCTTGGATTCAAATTCCTTAAAACTAAGGGGACGGTTATCCAGGGCAGAAGGGAGCCTGAATCCGTAGTCCACCAGGGTTTTCTTGCGGGAGCGGTCCCCGTTGAACATTCCGCCTATCTGGGAGACCGAGACATGGGATTCGTCCAGAAACAACAGAAAATCATCAGGGAAGTAATCCAGCAGGCAAGATGGAGGAGTTCCTGGATCCCTGCCGTCCAAGTGCCGGGAGTAGTTCTCGATACCGCTGCAGTATCCCAGTTCCTCTATCATCTCAAGATCCAGCTGTGTCCTTTGTTCCAGCCTTTGCGCCTCCAGGAGCATGTTCTCGGAGTTGAACCATTGCAGCCTTTCCCTTAACTCCTCGCGAATGTCGTTTATCGCCCTCTTCAAGTTATCCTTGTCAGATACATAATGGCTTGCCGGAAAGATAAGTACATTGTCCCTTTTTTCCAGTATCTCTCCGGTCAAGGGATCTATTTCGTATATGGCATCCACCTCGTCCCCGAAAAATTCTATCCTCAGGGCTTCCTCCCTGCGATAGGCAGGGATTACCTCCAGGGTATCACCCCTGACCCGGAAGGTCCCCCTGTGGAAGTCGTAGTCGTTCCTCTGGTAAAATATGTCAATGAGTTGGGAGATTACCTGTTCCAAGCCTATTTCCTCCCCCACTCCTATGGGAATAACCATCTGCCTGTAGTAATCCGGGGACCCAAGTCCGTAGATGCAGGATACCGAGGACACGATCACCACATCCCTCCTGGTCAGCAGGGAGTAGGTAGCGCCGTGGCGCAACTTGTCGATATTGTCGTTCATGGAGGAATCTTTTTCTATATAGGTATCTGACTGGGGAACATAGGCCTCGGGCTGGTAATAGTCGTAGTAACTCACGAAATATTCCACCGCGTTGTTGGGCAGGAGTTGTTTAAACTCGTTGTAGAGCTGTGCAGCAAGGGTTTTGTTCGGGGCCATGATCAAGGTGGGCTTCTGACAATTCGCAATCACATTGGCCATGGTAAAGGTCTTTCCGGAACCGGTAACCCCGAGCAGAACCTGGTCCTTGACTCCCTGCTCGATATTTTTGCAGATATTATCTATGGCTTGCGGTTGATCCCCTTTGGGGGTGATATCGGTTGCAAGTTTGAATCCTTCACTCATAAGCCACCTTGAAATGAAAATTTTGAAGCAATTGGATGCCGAAAATTGAGGAAAAGAGATTTTTAAACCAAAATCTAATGGAATTCAAACATTATCCTCAAGATCCGAATAATTCGTTCTTTTTTATCACATATAATATCTTTTGCCTTGACATCCAATAGATATAATTTACATTTTTAGGAGTTGAGTCAATATGTTTTTAAGCTATTGTTAATCATGAATTAATCTTTAGGGATCTCTAAAGTTTGCAGATTGATAAAAAACTTAAAAAAATGCTTGCATACGACAAAAAAATAATATAAATTCCAAATTTCTTTTCCCAACACAAGTGGCGAGGTAGCTCAGGCGGTCAGAGCATGCGGCTCATATCCGCAGCGCCGGGGGTTCAAATCCCTCCCTCGCTACCATATTTCATAAACAAACTCTATCTATATTTCCCTTGCCAACTTGCTCACAGCTGTTTATAGTATTAGTATAGACAAACCAAACTTATGGGGGCGAAATGGCTTCGACGGAGATAGAGAAGCAAGGGCTGCAGGCCGAGGTGCCGCGAGGCCTCGTAAAACACGCGGTGCAAATCACATTTGCCAACGATTACGATTACGCACTAGCTGCTTAAGACAGCTAGCGTCCCTTCAGCAGATGCCTGATATGCTGAACGGGGCGACGACACCATCAGGCTAGCCCTTTTGCCCGCCTACCAGCAAAATGGGCGAAATCTTATGGTAGGCTCGTTGTTGGATACCCTGGTCAGGGGGTCATTCAACAACCAAAATCCAAACCTGACCTAAGCCTGTAGAGGCTCTTGTGGACTATCTTCGGACGCGGGTTCAACTCCCGCCGCCTCCACCATATATTTACTGAAATATCAAGGGTTTACAAAAACAGAGTTCGAGCAAAGCCAAATTTATCCAACCATAGTCCAACCTTGAAAATTTGTTTTTTTGATGCTCTAAACTTGAATTTAATTATTCAATAAGTTGTCCCCTGTTAACTGTTAACTCGGAAGAATTTAAAAATGGCCAGGACCACACGTTACCAGCCTTAAATATCACTCCCATATCCCTGCTAGAATCCCTGCTAGAATCTCCGCTTAATTTTTTGTTCCCCAAATAAGACTCTCTTTTGCTTTTTTAATACCACCCTTAAAATTCTTCCTGAACAAATGTTATCATCAATTTTTGATTTTTACAGACAAATATACGGAAGAAGTCAAGCTATTCGGTTGCCAAAGGATTGTCGTTTTGAGGGAGATGAAGTATATATAAAAAAGACTTCCGAAGGAATTCTTTTAATGCCCAAAAATAATTCAATATGGGATACTTGGGAAAAAAATCTAATAAAATACAAGAAGTCTTTTATGGTCGAAAGAAATCAGCCTGGATCTCAACAAGAAAGAGAAGGATTGAATGAAATTTTTGATTGATACTAATATTTGCATTTATCTTATGAACAATCGTTCTCCTGAACTTATTCAAAAGTTTAAGGATACAGAAATAGGCCAAATCGGTATATCATCAATAACTATTTCCGAATTATATTCTGGGTTGTCAAAAAGCAAGAATCAAGAATTTAACCTGAAGCGTTTAGAAGAATTTCTCGTGCCATTTGAAATTCTTGCATATGACGCAATCGCATCAAAGTATTATGGAGAGATACGTTATGATCTCGAAAATCGGGGAGAAGTAATCGGTCCTCTTGATTTGTTAATTGCAGCTCACGCATTGAGTAGAAATCTGGTACTGATCACTAACAATGAAAAGGAATTCCGAGGGATCAAATTGCTGAAAGTCGAAAATTGGACTAACTGAGAATACCGCTAATAATTTATAAAATACAATATGTCTACATATAGTCGATAGAGACTAGGATTTCTAGGTTACAACCTCTTGATATATTTGGACTACGGAATGGCCTGGCACGAAGTCCATCGATTGGCAATTATATATTATCTTGTTAAAATGGTGTCCAATTAAATTATACACTGGACCAAACTCTTATTCTTACTTAGTAATTACATAATCACGTAACCACTTCTTGCATTTTAGTCCCATGATATGGTTGTGAACAGATTTTGACCATCTCTATTAATAAGCAGCATAATAACCGTTTTGTCCTGGACATTTTCTATTATCTTTTTGAGTTTCTCCCGGCTATTTACAGGCTGTTTATTCGCCCTCAGGATTACATCGCCCCTGCGCAAGTTGGCTTTAGCTGCAGGAGAGCCTTGTTTAATATCCAATACAACCAGTCCCCTGGCAGTGTCCATGTTCAAAGCACGGGCTTCTCTGGGAGTTAGTTTCCTTAATTGCATACCCAGCGTTCTTTCAGAAGGAGCCTCCCCTCCTTTCTCAGCCAATTGCATATTCCTGGAGCCCAATTTTACAGTGAATTCCTTAACTTCTCCGTTCCTCCAGAGCTTTAAGTTTACCTTTCTACCTGGTGGAAAGCTACCTATCACTCTGGTAAGCTCATTTGTATTCTCTATTGAATTTTCTTCTACAGAAAAAATGACATCACCTGATTCAATTCCCACTTTATCTGCAGGATCACCCGGCTTAACCGATGCCACGAGAGCTCCTTTTGCCTCTGGCAAGTTCAAGGCACGTGCGGTGTCCTTGTCCACATCCTGAATGACTACACCCAGCCATCCCCTCTTGACCTTCTTGTACTTCTTGAGTTGACTGATTACATCCTTGGCCATGTCACTGGGAATGGCAAAACCGATGTTTTCACCCTGGGCAACAATAGCTGTATTAATGCCCACAACCCTGCCCTGCATATTTAACAGTGGACCTCCGCTGTTCCCTGGATTAATGGATGCATCGGTCTGAATAAAGTTGTCGTAGGGACCGGCTCCAATCACTCTCCCCTTGGCACTTATTATGCCGGAAGTCACTGTATGATCCAGACCAAATGGATTGCCTATGGCTACCACCCATTCCCCCACTTCCATCTGTTTGGAATTACCGAAATCCAGAGAAGGGAGTTTTCTGTCCACATCTATCTTCAACAAGGCCAGGTCTGTTTGCTTGTCCGTGCCTACCACCTTGGCAGTATAGATATCGTTGTTTTCCCCTTTCAAATCCACCTTTATCTTGTCAGCTTCGCTTATCACATGGGCATTGGTGACAATATATCCATCCTCGGATATAATAAATCCTGAACCCAGGGAATGCTTTTTTCTTTTCTTGGGCATTTGAGGGAAAAATCTTTCAAAAAAGTCATCAAAAGGTGAACGTCTCTCCTGAAAGGGACTGAAGAATTTCCTCAATCTCTTGGAGGCACTCACTGTTTTGACAGTACTTATATTTACCACAGCCGGCCCCGCCTTTTTGGCCAAGTCGGAAAAATTATTCATTTCCGCACCAAGATCCGTACTTGTCAAAAGGAACACGATGGACAGGGCTAACAAATTTATAAAACAGATCCTAACTTTCCTGAAATGCATATAGTAAACACCTCCATATTCGTGTGTTCAAATTAATTTTGGGTTGAATTTGTTTTGCTTATCAAAGAACTGGACTTATCCCTGATTTTTCTCTCTTCGAACTCGCTCAGTATAAATGGCTAATTGGAATAAGAACAACCCCCCTTGAAGATTTGCTTTTTATCATTTTCTAGTACATACAGTTCCAGGGTGTGTTTTTTGCCCTTTAACCCTGGAGTAAGGAACTTCTTTTTCATAAAAAGAGGAACATTCTAGATTGTTCAAATTGGATAAGAAGTCTTGGACTTTTTCTCTTGTTCAACTTTTTCCTTTACTATTCTGCGAATATAACTTTTGTCTTTTGCTATCCTTTGTCTGTTTTTTTCTTTTTTCTTCCTTTTAATGTTTTGAAACTGGTATAATTATTTAAATCAGTAGGAAGGTTCAGTCAACTTACTGGAATATTACAATTTTGAAAGGTTTTTAAAATTAATATTTTAAAAAAGTTTGTTTTCGTAGATTTGTCACTGGAAAATTGGGAGTTCTTTTGAATAAGCCCCTCTAACATATGAATCTAGAATTCCAACTTTTCATATATCCAAGAATTAGACTAAAGAATTGGTTTATCCAATATTTTTGCATTTATCCGTTGTTATTTTCGCTTTGAGAAAAATCTTCAAAATCTTCCTCATAACCAAATTCCTCTCCGAACATCTCCCATGCAGATATAAAAAGTGCTGCGATAACTGGTCCAATAATGAATCCCGAGATACCCAACAAGGCCAATCCACCCAAGGTAGTGAGGAGGACTAGATAATCTGGAAGTTCGGTATCCTGGCCTACAAGAATAGGTCGGAGCAGGTTGTCAGCTGCACCTATTATTATACTGCCGGACACCAAAAGGATGATCCCCTCGGCTATTTGACCGGTAGCAATGAGGATGACAGCTGCAGGGCCCCAGATTATTGACGATCCCACAGCCGGAAAGATGGAAGCCAGGGTCATCAGGGCTCCCCAAAAAATCGCCGCGTTAATCCCCAGAAAATAGAAGATTATTCCTCCCAGGCCTCCCTGTACAAGTGCGATTATAAAAGTGCCTTTTACCGTGGCCCTGGATACTGTGGCAAAACGTTGAAAAAAGAATTTTTCCCGTCTGTCTCCCATGGGTATCATCCTGATCAATTTGGCAATTAGTGTGTTACCATCTCTCAGGAAGAAAAACAGCACATAGAGCATTAGTACGGTCATAATCGCGAAGTTGACAACATTCTGTCCTATGAGCATTAGTTTGGATACAACAAATTGACTGGCCGTGACAGCGCTGGAAGACATCCACTGTTTTATTTTTTGCGTGTCGATTCCGAATTTGTCCAGGTGCTCGGTGATAACCGGTATATACTGTTCCATGTAGTATACAGCCTTTTGTACATCTATTTCCCCTGAATTTATCCGATCGTACATGGTAAACGCTTCGTTCATGAAGGATATGGACAGTAGAATAAATGGAATCAGGACCAAGACGACAAAGGTTAATAAGGTTAATCCGCTGGCAATTGTTCTTCTGCCCTTGAAGATTTTGCAGTATCTTTCGTTCAGGGGAAAAAAGAGAATAGAGAATAACACTGCCCAGAAAAGGGGCATCAGAAATATGTGGATGATCCAGAAGAAGCATATAGTAATTGCCAGAATTGCTCCGAGAAAAAAGGCATTTTGCACACTGGAAAGGCGCATGGTTTTTATCCTTGTTTTAGCTTTTTTACTTTCTTTATACTGATTGGCAGTCAAAAAAAATGAATAGATCTAGTATTTGCTATACCGAGGGCTATAACTTTATATCAGCTTTACATCCTTTTCTTAAAAAGCTTATCGTACTTATCATTCGCTTCTATACTCGATAATTTTGTCAAGCCGATTGTTGAGCCATAAACCATAAATTTAGTTAACAGTACCTCCTGGCACTACAAGCTAAGGTTGTTTAATCTATCATATAATGCGTCTTTATATTTGCAAAAAAATAAACATTGCAACATAGAGCAGAATAATCAGGAAACTCTCAAAACCGATATTTGCGATACCATATTTTTCCCTCCTAATTAGTCCCAGCAATAAAATTCCGGTTAACAGGGAGGTCAAGGCAATCATAAAAGTCTGTTGTCCGGTCAGGACCTGGTATATGGGTCCTCCTCTATAGGCCGCATCAGAAAAGGCTACAAACAATACGTCGAAACAATTTCCGCCAATAATTCCTCCCACAGCTAGAGTCAAGGCTCCCTGCCTTACGGATGCGATGGAAGTAACCAATTCAGGAAGAGAAGTAGCAACTGCAGTGAAAAGACCGCCGACAATGGTTTGTGAAATCCCTATCCTTTGAGATATGGCTATACCCATTTCAGCCACCAAATACCCTGCAATTCCGACAACAAATGCAAGCAAAACAAAGTTTACCCAAGTTTTAACAATTGCAGCCCTGGTCATGGATTCGGTTTGGGCTTTATCCACTCGGGTTTCTCGGGTTTTTTTTGGACGCCACATAGGTTGGTTCCGAACCACAGAAACCTGTCGCAGTCCCAGCACGTAACCAGCTATTAATATTAAAGATATCGGATGAATGGATAATATCCCTATCTGAGGACCAGTAATGCCTATTATACAAAGTGACAACAGGGAAATAAGCAACGCTCCCTGCATTAGATTTGCTAGGGAAGCTGCGGCGTGCTCCAGATTAGCCCTGCGATAAAAGATGTCCGCCACTGCCAGAAAAACGGTTTGGACGGCAATCCCTCCAATAGCATTGCTGATAGCCAATTCCGGATAACCTTCGTAAGCAGCAGTCACCGATGTAACTATGCCTGGAATGGAAGTACTGCCGCCCAGAAAGATTGCTCCCATAAGAGCTTCTCCCAGTCCTGTTACGTCGGCCAATCGGTCTGCAAGGTTTGTCATCAAAGAGCCGAAGACAGCTATGGTTAAAGCAGCTAAACAAAACAATATCAGTAGTAAATAAAGAGAAATCCCGGCAAACATAATTATCCTGTCCCAAAAGCTGTTAAATTGATAGCATAATTTTTGAGTCCCAAGAAAATACAATAATTGTGAGCAGTCAATGAAAAATTTCAGTAACAGACTATATCAATATTTATTTCCATAAGTTACCATGGATGGGCATGTTGACAAGGAGCAATACTCCGCTTTATAGCCTGAAGACTAAAAGCCAGGGCCATCGCCATCATCAAAATTTGCTGACATAATTTACAATATAAAACATATCTGCAATTTATTGAATGCCTATTATGAGAAAATTAGTCTTACATTATTCTTTATGCCTATCCAGGACATGAGGCTCCACAAATAGCGTTTCCCGGGAAAGGATTTCCCGGGAAACAGAGGAGGGCAATATAAATAGTGCCTTACTGAAAATCATGTCTTCGGTACCTGATCGGCATTGGTAAATAAATAACAATATTATTTTGTTATTTATTTATTCTCGCATTGTTTTAAAGTAAGTTAAGTGAATTTACGGTTTAAAAACATAAAAATCGTATTGTCAGGATACTAGAACAAGCATAGTTATTGTATTATGGGAATTTGAACTTTCTCCGAAAATGCTTGCGTTGCTATTGACTGGAAAAACAAGTTTCATTGGGGCAAGTGGATACTGAACACCGAGCCTTGGTTCGATTTGCTGGAGACATCCACCCACCCATCGTGGGCGCTAACAATTGCCCTTACCTGTGCCAATCCAAGCCCAAGTCCCTTGTTTACCCCATCCTGGTTAATAGACCCGCGATAGAGACGGTCCCATATATTGGGCAATTCCTTCTCTTCAATACCCTTACCAGAGTCGCTGACAGCAATAACTACTTCGGCGTCGAATTGCCAGACTCGAACATATATCGGACCTGTCTCCGGAAGACTGAATTTGATGGCATTATCCAGAAGATTGGCCAAAACCTGACTGATCCGGTTAAAATCTGCATATAAAACGATATCATCGTCGATCTCGGTCAGTATATCCAGATCCTTTTCCTCGGCCAAAAAGCTGTAAACCTCCACAACAGGATCTATCAAATCCTTGATATTAAACTCCTTTAAATCGAGATTCATAACTCCTGTTTGAGCCTCAGAGATATCCATGAGACTATTCAGCATTTTCAGTATCCTGTCCGATTCCTCCACAAATCCTTCCAGGGCTTCCTTGTACTTTTCCTTGTCATTTTCGGAACGCAATGCTGTCTCGGCTATATTGTGCATCCTGGTCATGGGTGTTCTCAATTCGTGGGCAACGTTGTCCAGGGAATTTTTCATACCTTGTATGAGTGTCTGTATCTTGGCCAACATACTGTTGAAAAGCCTTACCAGTTCTCCCAGTTCATCGTATGTTTTGGGTTGGGGAACCCTTGCGTCCATGTCTCCCTTTTCTATGGTACGTACTGTCTGGATTAAGTGTCGGATGGGACTAAGTGCCCAGCGGGAAAACCAGTATCCGCCCACAAAGCTGACCAAAAGCAAAAATATTCCCACATACATGAAGGATTCCAGGAAGCGGTCCAGAACCCTTAACCTGGATTCAGTACTCATTCCCACTTGTAGCCAATTTCCATCCGGCAGACGTTTCGAGGTCAACTCCAGGGAATACTCGTGTTTCTCCTTTTTGGATTGCACGGTAATCCATTTGCCTTCCCCCGGGGGTACAGTTTCCAGGGTGCTTAGCTCGAATTTTGCCCATTGGTGGGGAAAAATGATTTTAACAGTGTTATTGTCCTCTTGGGCAAACCGATAGAAAAAATGGGATCTTTTGCGAAACTTTTCGTTTTTCAGGAGATTATCCTTGATATGCGAACTTGCCCGTGCAAGTCCTCCCTGTTTGTATTCACTGGCTGTCTCGTTGATTTCCGTTTTTATGACCCTGTGATCATCCCTTTGCAAGGTATGATACAGAAAGAAGTAGGTTAATACGAACAGCAAAAGGACACTGAAAAAGAAAAACCCGGAATACCAAAGTGCCAGCTTGAATCCCAGGGTCTTATTATTCCTTATCAGGTGCCTTAAGGACATAACCTACCCCGCGAATGGTATGGATGTAATTTACGGAAAAATCCCTGTCCACTTTGCTCCTTAGCCGGGAAACCAGGACATCGACCACATTGGTCTGGGGATCGAAATGATATCCCCAGATATGTTCCAGGATCATTGTCTTGGAAACCACCTTTTCCCTGTTGCGCATCATGTAATCCAAAAGGGAGAATTCCCTGGGCTGTAGGTCCAGTCTTGTGTCTTTTCTGTATGCCTCCCATTTTACCAGGTCCAGGGTCAAATCGCCGTAGCTGAGTTGGGTGGTCTCGGTCGACCTGTGGAATCTCCGGATCAGTGCCTGGATCCTGGCCAAAAGTTCAGTAAAGACAAAGGGCTTGGTTATATAATCGTCTCCACCCTTTTGCAATCCCTTGACCCTGTCGTCCACGTTGCGCTTGGCGCTAAGGATTAGAACCGGTGTATTGATTTCCTTGTTGCGCAGGTTTTCAATAATATCCAAGCCGTCGATATCCGGTAGCATAAGATCAACAATCAGGACATCATAGGGCTCATGGAATGCCATGTGTTGCCCGTCCGTGCCATTCAGTGCCGAATCGACAGCATATCCGGATTCTCTGAGTCCAGAAGTAATGAAGGAGGCAATATCCTGATCGTCTTCAATCAAGAGCAATCTCATAATATCTTGTCTAAATTAAGTGTTTTGTGTTTATTTTATTATAAATAACACATAATCCTACAATATCAATTACTCTCAGGATTACAATTTTGAAAGTTTGAATGGCGGTTTATTTTACTCAGTTTGTTGTGCAGTGACAGTCTCTTTGGACGTGTCTGTAAGATTTCATCTTAACTCCCATGCCCTGGCGGCCACAACGAATGATGAAAAGTCTTATTCTACACCTTAAAACTCTAAAACATAAAACTTTTTTCATGTTAACAGTCACATACACAGTTTTTTATGTTAACTCCCATGCCCTGGCGGGCACAACGAAGCATGAAAAGGTACTCAACTTGTTGAATAAACAGGCTATTGGTTCTTTTTCTTACTTAAAACCTT
>Ga0207414_1000285_pt1 | contig 23945 bp, 25 predicted proteins | sample PonA231FremontCA_2_FD_187269 | JGI IMG/M metagenome (GOLD analysis project Ga0207414, IMG submission 187269) | Marine sediment microbial community from Fremont, CA, USA - Pond A23 Sediment 1 (SPAdes) | ecosystem: Environmental > Aquatic > Marine > Unclassified | place: USA: Fremont, California...
AACGGCTTTGATCCTCTCCTCGTCCGCACCGGTAAGTGACTTTAATATTCTTTTTGCTCTATCCTTTAACTTTTCGTTTGAAGCGATTAGGTCAACCATAAAGTTGTCGTAAACCTTGCCGAGCTTAACCATGGCTGTGGTTGAGATCATGTTTAGTATCATCTTCTGAGCGGTGCCGGCTTTCATCCTGGTTGAACCAGCAATTATCTCTGGCCCCGTCTCGGCCGTAATGGTAATTTTAGAAAATTCGCTTATGGGAGCACCGGAGTTATTCGCAATTCCAGCGGTCTCCGATCCGTTTGTTCGGGCCTCTTCAAGGCACCCCAGAACAAAAGGGGTGCTTCCGCTCGCGGAAATACCGATTACCATATCATTACTCCCGATATTCCTCTCCCGAACAAGCTTTTTACCTGCCTCTTTATCGTCCTCTCGACCCTCTTTTGCTGAAGTTACTGCGTCCTTCCCTCCGGCAATTAGCCCCACGACCCTGTCCTCTGACAACCCAAAAGTTGGAGGGATTTCGGAGGCATCAAGTACTCCCAGTCTACCGCTGGTTCCCGCTCCTACGTAATAGACCGAACCGCCATTTTTAATCGTCCGGGTGAATAGATCCACAGCTGATTTTATACTGGAAATCTCCTTTTCTACTGCGGTAGCAATTTTTTTATCTTCCGCGTTAATTATCTTCAGTATTTCTTTCGCACTTTTTTCGTGCAGGCCTTCAGCATCTTTATTGGGTTCTTCAGTCTTCATATATTTTCGATTCAGAGCTCCTAAAACATTACGGAATTCGATCAAAGACCCGAAAATCGCTTAAGATTTCATATTTACCTTATTCAGGACTATTCGCTCTAACTTATATAGTGGTACAAACCAGTGACGAAGAAATATTAACTTATTGCTCTCTTAAGATCAAATTGGATGGAATAAGTCGAGGACGATAGCGTGCGTTGCGGTAAAACCAATTGAGCCAGGAAAATACTGCTTCTTTCCTCGGCAATAAAGCTGGGCTGGCTGCTGAAAAGGCCGTAGTAGAATCTAAACGAAGGTGCTTTCCATAGACATGTAAGTAGGCAGTCGCTATGGGCGATCAACCCTCCATTTCTACGAAAAGCTTGTATCGATCGCCTCTATAAGTTGAACGAGCGTACTCAATCGGGGTATCTCCGTCACCGGTGAAAGTAGTCCTTTCCGTAGTTAACATCGGAGCTCCCGCTGCGATTTCGAGGTGGTCCGATTCAAATTCGGTGGCCAGGGTTGCCTCGACTGACTGCTCGGCCCGGACCAGGGATACGTTGAATTCTTTTCTCAAGGTGCTGTAAAGTGAACGGTCGGAGAAATCCATTTCCTCTATACCTTTGCAGAAATCGTACCGGAGATGTGTGGTCTCAATTGCAAGAGGCTCCGACTCGGCAAGTCTGACTCGCTGAAGAAGAAATATCTGGTCTTCTCCCGAAATTTTTAGCTTTCTGGCAGTTTCTTCCTCGGGTGCAACGAGTTTCTTTTCCAGAACTTTTGCACCGGGGTTAAGCCGCCTGCTCCGCATGTCCTCCGAAAACCCCGTCAGTTCAAGCAGGGCCTGTCGTAGCTTAGGTTCGGCAACGTAAGAACCCTTACCCTGTTCCCGGTAAACGTACCCTTCCGACTCCAGCTCGGTTAGAGCCCTTCTCGCAGTCATCCGGGAGATTCCGTACCTGTTTTCCAGGTCCCTTTCGGAAGGTAGTTTTTCATGAGGTTCAAGAGTACCGCTCTCGATTTTTTCCTTTAAGCTTTCTTTTATCTGGTAGTAAAGTGGTACCGGGCTATCCTTGTCGACTTCCGAATCGCTCATTTAAAAAAACTCCTTTGACTGTTTTTTACGTGGTAAGGTATTTTCCACTTTAGTTTTTACTCACCACGTTTAAGGTCTTTTTTATGTTAACCAAAATTTGCTAGATGTAAAACATATTTCCGTAGCTCAACTGGTTAATTGGTTGTCTGGACCTATCGGGCCATACCACCAGGGAAAGTGGCTTTGACGCCCTCACGTAAGAACGGAATATATAAGGACAAGTAGCTACCCACCGACCCACGGACGGTTCTGGTGGATTTACACCCGGAGGTTGTAACCGATTTTAAACAGTCTCACGTTTAGCAAAAACAGTACAAAGGCAAGAGCTATAAGGCCAGACGCCCCGATCGATAATGGTAACTCCGATACACCAATCATCCCGTAGCGCAGTCCGTTTATCATGTGGGTTACCGGGTTTATCCTGACCAGGACTTCCAGGACTGTCAACCCTTGGACCATTTCAATGGAGTAAAACACGCCGCCGAGGAATACAAGCGGGAATAGCCCAAAGGATTGGGCTAAAGCCATGTGGTCGAATTTGTCGGCCCAGAGACCAATGAGAGTCCCGAGGCTCGAACCGAGAAAGGAAACAATAATCAAGTAGAGAATTACGAACCCAGGGTTGCTGATAACGACCACGCTGGGAATTACAAGTGCCAGAACGATCAGGATTGCCGATACGAGTAAACCCCGGATTACACCGGCAAGAATGTAGGCAGAAACTATTTGCGTGGAGCTCATCGGGCTGGAAAGAATTGGTTCAATCCAGTCAAAATGCCGCGCCTGGTAAAGGCTCCAGCCGGGGTTCATGAAGGAATTAGTTACCAGTGCCATCATCACGAGACCGGGGAACATAAACGAAATGTAGGAATAGCCGGAGACGCTACCGATTCGCGTCCCCAGAACGAGACCGAAAACGAGTACGTAGAGTATCTGACTTACTATGGGCGGACCGATAGTGACGAGCGGGTTCTTTATATAGCGAAATACTTCGCGTTTTAATAAACTAAGAAACAATTTTAATACAAACCTCCTTCGGTCGAAGTCAACTCCCGGAAGAGGTCTTCCAGTGTTGATTTCTCCACCTGAACGGATTGGGTTTCGATTCCGGCCTCGTGCAGAACCTCCATCATTCGGGCAGCCGACTTCGGGCCATTGGCAACTACCGCCCTGACTTCTTCCCCGTCGCCGGAGAGCTCAGCCCGGTAACCATTGTTGGATAGTTTCTCGGGCAGGCCAGTTATTTTTTCTTCCAGGCGAATTCGAACCAGGTCTCCCTGACCTTTTTCCAGTAATTTTTCCGGCTTCCCGATTTCAACTATTCTCCCCTGCTTCATAATGGCAACCCGGTCGCAGAGCCTCTCCGCTTCGTCAATCTGGTGGGTAGTAAATAAAATAGTAACTCCCTGGTCGGTTATTTTGCTTATGTATTTCTGGATATTCTCCTTTGTTTCTAAGTCCAGACCGGCAGTGGGTTCATCGAGAATTACCAGCAGGGGCTCGGAAATCATGGCCCGCGCAAACAGTAATTTTTTCCGCATACCGGTTGATAGTTCGTAAGGTTTGTCGTCCCGCTTGTCCCAGAGGTCGAAAGTCTTAAGCTGTTTCTCCGCTCTTTCCCCTCTCTCCCGAGCGGGAACTCCATTATAGCCGGCATGAAAAATAAGGTTATCGTATATGCTGAACTCCCTGTCCAGGTTGGCCTCCGCTGGAGCAAAGCCGACGGAACGGTGAGCTTCCCTGTAGTCTTTTGCTATGTCGTGGCCAAAGACTTCGGCAGTTCCTTTGGTCGGATTCGCCAGACCGATTAACATCTTGATCAGAGTAGTCTTACCCGCACCGTTGGGACCGAGCAGCCCGAAAAACTCACCGCGAAAAATGGAGAAGTCGGCTCCGTCAACTGCCAGGGTGTCCCCGAATTCCTTGCTAATTTCGTAAAACCTTACCGCAATGTTTTGACTCATCTTATGAACACCTATTATTCTGGACCGTTAATTCTGCTAACGTCGGAGTGGTTTTTCAAGACATTAAGGCCGAATTACTTTAGGAATTAGTACCCACTCGGCCTGCAGTGTTTGTGCGAGAAAAAGTTTGGCTTTATAATTTTTTTACAATGCTCTGTATGAAGGACTTGCCACTTTTCGACGGGTTAAAACCGGAAGAACGGATGCAGATCCTGGATCTCGCGGTTAAACGCGAGTTCGACCCGGGACACCTACTCTTCGAGGAAGAAAGGGAGAAGGAGGCCCTTTATCTTATTACCCGGGGGCAGGTGAAGTTATGGAAGTCGCTACCTGGCGGTAAGAAAGTAACCATCTGGGTAGCTGGTCCCGGGGACGTGCTCGGAGAGGATTCGTTATTTAAGCAGGCTACCCATCAAAAATCGGCAACGGTTACTGAAGAGGCATTTATTTGTACCTGCTTCAAATCGGAATTCGAACGCTTCGTGAAAGAGAATCCGGGTCTTGCCGTAAGAATTATCGAGAGCCTCGGGGAAAAGTTATCCCAGTCGGAGAGCTGGAGGGGGCTCCTTGCTGGTCACGATAAAAAGACCCAGCTCGGCCAGCTACTGATTCGCCTCTCGAGTAAGTTCGGTAGCAGAATGGGTGAGGGTGATAAAATCGAACTCGAGATCACCCACCAGGAGCTGGCCCAGTTTCTCGGGGCATCCCGGGTTACTGTTACCAACTCGCTTTCCGAGTTGCCCGGAGTTAAGACGGAAAACAGCCACCTTCACCTGGAAATGGACAGGCTTGAGGGTTTTATTGAGGATTAACCTGATTGTTCCAAAGAGTGCTTCCCCATCCGTTTTTAGTCAAGCAAGGAAACAGCCGGTTCGTATTGTCTACCAAAAATTCTCCGTTTTTAATCCCGGTTTTGTAAAAAATTTTACTGAACCCTTCCAGTAGCTCCGGTACATTTTCATAACAATCACAATCAACGAGGTGACTCATGATGAGCGTAAGAGGAGAAATTAAAGAGCAGCTGGTTGAAGGTCTCGAAGGCGCTGACTTTCCGATTGACAACCCGGAGGACTTGCTGGATGCCTTTCCGGAGGGCCCCGAGACCACGTGTAAGTCGGGCGACGTAGAAATTCAAGCTGCCGATGCCGGAGACCTGTTGACTGAAGGGGACTTCCCTTTTGACTCCGGCCTGGAAGTAGCCGAGACTATTCTGGATAAAGCAGGACTTTAATTTTTTAATAAACTCCAGCCCAGTCCACACTCCCGGGCTGGAGTTTCTAATTCTTACCCTTCAGGCACCTTGCGCTGTCTTCACTTTTTGTGCGACCGATGATGCGCTTTGTGTCGTTACCGATTGATCTCGCCGCTTCCCTCTTCCATAATTTACCCATATCAATAATCTTCAATGAATGAGAGAGAAATCGAATGAAATTGGATAACGTATTCAAGAGCAAGGAAGAGATAAACTTAACTTCCGGCAGTCTGGTTAAGCCGCTATTTTATCTTGCACTGCCGGTCATAATTACAAACCTGCTCAGAACAGCCTATAACCTGGCGGATATGTTCTGGGTCGGTCGGTTGAGCAAGGAAGCCCTGGCGGCCATTACTTTCTCTTACCCAATTGTCTTTCTTTTTATTTCTCTTGGAATGGGTGTGGCCGTAGCGGGAAGCGTTCTGGTAGCTCAGTACGAAGGAGCCAGCAAGCGAGAGCGGGCAGAATACGCCGCATCACAGACTCTTGTATTCAGTCTGCTGGTAGCTGTAGTTCTGGGAGTGGGTGGTTTCTTCCTGGTGAAACCGGTGCTTCAACTCCTGGGCGCTGCCCCTGACGTAATCCCTCTGGCAACTAGCTACCTGGAAATCGTCACCCTCGGTCTTTTTTCTCTGTTTGGGTTTTCCGTTTTTATAGCCTTAATGCGAGGTTACGGAGAAACGGTTACTCCGATGCTTATCATGCTTCTGTCCGTCACCCTCAATATCATAATTGATCCGTTTTTAATTTTTGGCTGGCTCTGGTTTCCGGAACTCGGTATTCAGGGAGCAGCAATTGCCACTGTATTCTGCCGGGGTCTTGGCTTAGTTGTCGGGCTATGGATACTTTTTACGGGGCGTAAGGGTCTAAAGGTACACTTAAGCGACATGATCCCGAATTATGACTTCTTTAAAAGAATAGTAAACATTGGTATTCCTGCATCGATAGAAGGAACCGGCAGGGCGGTTTCGGTAAACGCGCTGCTTTCTGTCGTCGGTGGTTTTGCCACAAGCGTTGTAGCTGGTTACGGAATAGGCATACGGGTTTTTTCCACCGTTTTTCTACCGGCGCTGGCAGTTTCCAGGAGCGTGGAGACGATGACCGGCCAGAATGTCGGTGCGAGACGGTTTGACCGGGCGGAACGGGCAAATTACCTCGCATCAAAAGTGATGTTCGTGGCAATGACGCTACTCGGAGTCGTAGTCTTTTTTACGGCTCCATTTATTGTATCCTTCTTTACGCCGGACCAGGAAGTCATTCAGGTCGGGGCGGAGTTTCTCCGCTATATATCCTTAACGTTCGGATTCGTCGGCGGGGCGAGAGTCTTCTCCGGCGGATTTCGCGGGGCGGGTCAGACGATGGTGGCTGCTGTCATAGTTATAATTATGCTTGGACTCATTCGTTACCCGCTGGCTATTTACTTTTCGGGCCGGTTTGGCAGAGTGGGAATATGGTGGGCGTTCGTCGTCTCGAACGTTTCGGGCCTGTTTATCGCCTATTACTGGTTTCGCAGGGGCGCCTGGAAGGAACAAATTATCGATGAAGAGGGAATAGAAAAGGGCGAGGCGGCGGAAGATATTGCGGAATTTGAAGAGACTTTGTCCGAATAATCCCGGTCAATCACACGCACCAGGGCGTGGAACTTGTAGAAAAACAGATTTGACTACGGACTTTGTTCTTTTACAAAAGAAGACCCAGCACTTAAATGAGAAAAGCTGCTTGGGCTAAGGATCCGTTAATTTTACCTATTCGCTGGGCGATCTTAGAACTAGCCTGGAGCACTTGAGCCAGGTTGCACACCTCATTTGGGTTCTCGACTAAAACCAGCCAATTCCTCCCCAGGGCAAGTCCCGGGCTTCCTCGGCAAGTTTTAGTGAATGACTTGCCCTATCAAGGGACTGCCGGATGTCTTTAACGGGACATAGTTGAACCTGTTTGCCGATAGCTTTTTCCCAGTACGAGATTTTAGTTTATAAAAAGTAGAAGTTTGGAATTCCCGCTTTTTGGGCCGGTTACTCTTCGAAAATTTCCGTCATGCAGCCCGCAACCAGCCCGCCAATTACGTCATCGAGGAAAGGCGGCAGGTTTTCCAGTATTCCGGGTTTTTTACTATCGTACCGAAAAAAATTAAACATTGCGTTTTTGCCCCCTATGTATTCGGCAATATTCATTCCCAGGAGCTCGTCTGCAACAAGCTGGCCTGGATCCCCTTTAAGATCGAACCGTTCTTTTTCATCCTCCAGGTAAAAGCCGGCCGCAATGAGGAAATGGATGTTTGGATCCCGAGAATATTTCTCAAGGGTACTTATGAATTTAGCCCTTAACTGTTCATCTTCTTTTTCACCCACCAGTAGCGCGAAGCCGGTTGACACTATTTGTTCCCTGGTTATTCCCCGCTCTGAGAGCCTCGTTAAGATGTTTCTATCCGGCTCATAACCGTTATTCTTCTTAATTGCCTCGGTAATTCCGGTTTCCACTAGGTCATAAACTGCCTTTCCGGTATCAGTTCCGGTTCCGGTAAAGTCAATTTCCCCCGGCTGCCCGGTGTCGGGTTTGGCCACGGCGATAGCATCAGTCGCAGTCCCCGTAATCAGCTCCCTTTCACTAAGGACCTCCAGCTTCCTTAACGCCGACGCTTTTGCTTCAGTAACTACGATAAACAGGTTCGCCATTCCCGTGAGGCTCAGGTCGAGGTCAGTATAAAGCAAGACGTTGATGGTATGAGGATTGGATTTTTCGGGGGAATCGTTTACGCCAGCCGTCAGAGCAACTACGATTTTACCTCGATCAACTGACCTTTCCCCGGTGAATGCAGTGCGGACATCAACTGCTGTGAGGAATCCAACAACGTCTTCGAGCTCGGATTCGGAAAGTGATAATTGGTCTTTGAAATAGTCCTCGATTGGTCCTTCTTGTTCCGGCGATGTAGTGTGGTTTACGATCCTATTCGTACTCGTCAACCCTCCATTTAACGGAGCGGAGCTTAACACCTTGAAATTACCGGTCAATTCGATGTAACTATCCGTACTTTTTATTTCCAATTCTTGCCTCCAGCCAATTACCTCGTACAAGTGCGAGCTTACAGGGGCAACGCCATAAGCCCAGCACTCTTCCCTTAAGATTGGAGTCCCGGCAGTCAATCATTGAGCAATATAGGATTCATGTCGCAGTTTCCACTGGACGAATCCACCGATAAGGCTTTTTAACTCGGGGTTTGAATTCTTTGCAAACTTTTCTACAAGCCGGTCGGATTTTTTACCGCTCTCGGAATAGAGGTACAGAGTTACTCCAGCCGGCACTGTTGGAAGCCAGTCCGAAAATTCGTCTGCCGGAACGTTTACTGAACCAATAACGCGAGCGGCTTCAAAGGCTTCCGGAGATCTGACGTCGACGAACAGGTCAAATCCTTCCGTCATTTCGTGAGAATCAACCTGGTAGGCCTTCCGTTCACTTACCTCAACGGTAACGTGTAACCGATTCGGGGCATTATCTGCGTTAGAAAAAACTATTATGCTCTTTCTAGCCTCCTTTCCCGCAAGACCGCTCGTGTCAAAAACGAGTTCCAGGTCGAACGATTCGCCCGGAGACAGAGTTGGTTGTCTTCTTTCAACTAGCTCCAGACAACCGCAGGTCACGATGTAATTCTTTATTTTAAGCACTTTGCCCCCGACGTTTTTTATCGTAAACTTCCCCGTCTTTAGCTGGCCCTCCGTGGCATCTCCCAGATCGACCTGCGGTCCGCCCAAAAAAGCCAGCTTCGGGCCCGCGGCTGAAGGAACGTTTGCAGCAAATAAGACCAGAATTATCATAAATGGTACAAAAGCATAACTGTCCTTGATCACTTTTTTATCCCCCCTTTGCACTTTAAAGAGCACGGGAACCAGGCTCGGTGGTTAACTCTCATGTTCGTATGCCCTCTTGACCCTGCTTAGCCCGGAAGGGTGGTCGCGGAAAATCAACTCCACCCAGCGTGGTGGGGCGGGATTGCCCAGGTTTTGCTGCGACAGCTTTACCAGTGCCCTACCGAGAGCTTCGGGCTGGCTGGAAATTTCCAGGCTGAAACCGTCGGCAACTTTTTCCCTCACGCGAGAAAGCCAGTTTTGCAGGGGTGAAAGCAGAAACAACAAAAGTTCCATAGCACCGAGAATTACTGGCAAACCGGAAACGTTACTCTCAAGCCCGAAAAACCCCAGCATCGGCCCCAGAAACGTCGCGATAAGGTAAAAGCCCAGCAGAGCGAAAAGGGACTGCACCAGAAGAAGTACCCAGATATCATTGTACTTGTGGTGGCCCATTTCGTGCGCCATAACAGATTCTATCTCCGCCTGGCTAAAGTTGTCGAGCATCGTATCCGAAAGAATTATCCGTCTGCTCGAACCAATACCGGTCAGAGCACCTATCCCTTTGCTGGTTTTTTCGCTGGCTTTCATGTTGAAAACACCAACGAGATCCAAACCGGCCCGTTCAGCAAGGTTTTCCAGCTTTTCCTTTAACTCGGCATTTTCAACTGGTTCGAAATCGTAGAAAAGTGGCATGATGACTGTCGGGGCTATGAATTGAATGAAGACAGTTATCACAGTGATAATTGCCCAGATAAATACCCACCAGTTTGCCGTAGCGTTGATCAACCAGAAGAGCAGCAGAAATCCAACAAGGGATAGGGTCAAATTGATACCCAGACCTTTAAACTGGTCTTTTATCCAGCTGGAAGGGCTCTGGTTTGAAAGCTCATAACGCTTTTCTACTCTGTAGCCAAGCCAACCGGTTGGGAGGTCGAGTAAAAAGAAACCCACGGAAAAAATAAGAACGTAAGCTACCCTTATTGCCCAGATATTGCCCAACCATCCCCGTAATAGGTTAAACAGGGGTTGCGTACCCAAAAAAGCAAAACCAACTAGAGCACCAAGAGAAATTATCGTTCCTGCAGTGTTCAGTAGCAGGTTCTCCTTTTCGTAATCCTTTGCTTTTTCGTAAGCTTCCAGGTCAAATCCGTACTCGCTTAACCTTTCTTTTTTATTCATGACACCACCAGACTTTGTGAGGTTAATTAAAGCAAAGCGGAGGCAGGACTCCTGGTAAAGGAGGTTTTGGGTTTTCTTTGGCCAGGGCATCATTTACACATAAATTATATCAGGGGGAAGATCGAGTCATTTCTTGCTAATGTCGACGTAATTTTCCTTTTTATTTATTCGAAAAAGGAAGAAAAAGAAAACCAATACGGCCAGCCAGACTAAAGGTTGCCAAAATATCAATCCCAGGACCACGAGCAATATTAGGAGGGGTCCTCCGAGCAGCAATTCCACCAGACTCAACAGAGCACCAAATATTAACCCGATAACCCCAAAAACTATCACAAAAACAGCCACAAAAAGCTGAAAAATCGAGCCAAATAAAAAACCCATTTTTTATCCCTTTTATTTTGACCGAGGAGCCTTTTCCAATTATCCCGAGCTAATGCCCACTAGATTTCTTCCCTTTCCCCGACTTCTGCCGCTTCACTGACTTCAAGTGTATCGGAAAATTCTACCTTATCAATTAAACAATCCTCTCCGACTGAGACGTCGGTTCCCCTTACAGTTCCCGCTTCAACTCCTTCCAGCTTAAGTATATCGCCTTCTATCAGAGAGGATTTTAGAGAACCTTTACTAAATTCCGATATGTAATTATCCACTTTTTTTGTAAACTTTGTTACCCCACTGCTGATTTTTTCTTCATCGAAAGTTACATCGAAGCCAAGCTTTTCGCCCAGCTTGTCCATACCTCTTTCTACACTTTTTAAACCGCTTCTGACTTTTTCCTCGTCAATTGCTTTTGAAACTCCCTTCTTTCTGATTTTGATCTTCTCCCCCCCGATCTCTCGTGCATCGTTTTCGCTTCCAAGCCAGATATCTACGCTATCGGCGGAAAGGAGTCCCTCAATCGAGAAACTACCCCGGGACTGAAAGCTTTCACATTCTACGTCACCATTCACTTCCGAAGAACCGGCAAAGTAAATCTTATCGGATTTTATCCAGTGGGCTACATCCAGTGCACCGTATGAACGTAAAACGCCGGCATTTAAGCCCCCTTTTACTTTCAGGCTCCCCCGGATGATGAGTTCCTCTGCTTTTAGGTTCTTCTCAACTTCACATTTACCGGTAACTTCTACTTTTTCGGCCTCCAGGGAACCGTCAAAAGTACCCGACCCGGCTACGGAAACTTTATTTGCGACCACGTCTCCGGTTATTCTTCCCGAGCCGGATACTGTTAAAACTCCGTACTCGCCTCCTCCTAATTTCCCGGACCCGGTTATTCCTGCATCATCTCGGTACTCACTTCCGCTCATGGTTATCCTCCCTTCTTTCGAAATCTTCATCGGAATAATCTACCCGATCCGAATTAGGGGTATCCGGTTTCCTTTCTTTCAGGTACACGTATCCTCGGTACAACAGGTAGATAATCCCTCCAGCTATAATCAAGTTAAATACCGAGCTGAATGCAAAACCAACGAGCGATCCAAGAAAGACACCAATACCCCTAAATATCCAGACGAAGAGGCTCAAAACTGAACTAAGCAGTGCTCCGGCCAGCAAGAAAACAGTTAACAGCACGCCCCCTGCTAGCAACAAAAACTTCCAATTTCCGTCAAAATTAAACCTCATTGATATCCCTCTTAAGTTGACCTGGATCTCTCAATTTGAGCTTGACGTTCTCCACGATCCTGGAGAGGTCAATCCTTTCCAGGATCTCGACCGTCCTGTCAAATTTTACCTCACCGCTGGCGAGCAAACAAAATTTTGAAAGATTTTTCGGGGAGTTTCCGTGTTCTAGCTTTTGTTCTGCCAGTATTAATTCTTCATCAAAGTACCTTTCTCCCTGCTGAGAACTAACGGTTTGTATGGCGAGATATATTGCATCACTTTCGAACCCGGATTCCTTTAACCTGGAAATCAACTCCATGCCTAAAATATCGACGAACCTGAAGTGTTTCCGTGACCCAACTATTTCCTCGTAAAGAGAAAACAATTCCGAACCGAGCCATTCTAGCTCCAGTAGTGAAGACTTTTCGTATTTTTTCTCTACGATTTCGGGAGACAGGAGGTCCGCTATTTCACTGAGTGTATTGTCATCTTTTAGGGTCTGTATCCTTTCTATGCGCTGCAACACCTTCGCTTTTGGCAAGTAACTTTCCTGCCCCGTTCGTGTTGACCTGTGTACTATCCAACCGTCAGGTATCAGGCCTTTTCTCTTCCAGCGGTAGAACTGCCCGTAAGAAATTCCGGTCCGTTCCAGGATTTTCTTTTTAGAAATCATCTCTTCAGTCATCATTAATTTTAGTATAACATAACAGTGTTACGTTATCAAATCAACCGAACGTATTCCAGAAAAATGTATTTTAAAGGGCTGAATTCTAAAATTTTTGCCATTTAGGTTTGATTTGACGGCTAATTGGATTAATATTTCAGGGCATATAATCCTTTACCAAAAGGTGATCGTAAGAAATGGCTAAAATAAGGAGAATGGTGCTGGATATAATGAAGCCTCATGAACCTTCTGTTATTAACTACTCTTCCGAACTGGCCGACCTGGAATGTGTAGATGGTGTAAACTCTTCCATGGTAGAGATTGACCACGAAGTAGAAAACATCAAGGTAACCCTGGAAGGGGACAACATAGACTACGACAAGGTCGAGGATATCATCGATCGACTCGGAGGAAGCGTGCATTCAGTTGACAAAGTCCTATGCGGAAAGGCAATCGTAAAAGAACTCACCACCCCCCAGGATTGATACAAAAATTGACCCTCTTTACGATCACTATCTAAAAGGTTTTTCACCTATCTTTACTGGTATTTACTCGTTTAGGCTAATCTTAAAGACACCGAAAGCTTGAAAAGGGTCTACTAGTATTTAACCGCATGTGTTTTTTAACCTGGATTCTATAGGGGTGTAAAAAATTAAATGGAATTAGAAGATCTCGAACTCGAAGCAGCAACTAGAGGCATGATGGACGGAACGCTTTCCACTCTTGGGGTCGTCATTGGAGCTCAAGGGGCAACGCCGGAAGTCATAATAGCGGCAGGAATTTCCGGGGGGATAGCAAATAGTTTTTCCAACATATTCGCCGCTTTTACGGCATACGAAACAGAGCTAATGGTCGAACTTAACGATATAAAGGACGCAATGCTTCGTGGCAGTATCGAGGACACGGAATTATACGATAGTGGAAAACACGAAGTCCATAAACAGAGTTTGGCCGATGGGCTTGCCACTGTATTTGGTGCTCTCGTACCCGTAGTTCCTTATTTCTTTTTTCCGCCCGGTCTTTCTATTTATATAGCCGTTTCTTTGACCGCCATGCTTGGTCTCGTAGTCGGTGTCGTGATGGGGAAATTATCCCGGCGAAGCATGATAAGATCGGGGATCAAGATGGCAGTTATGGCGATAATTGTTGGGGTGATCTCGGCGTTTGTCCAATCCGGCTTGAGTTCGGTCCTGCCAAGCTCCTGACGGTGCCACTGCCCCCAATCCTGCAAGCTCCAGGTCCTGTAATAGCCTTTATCGATAAATTTAAATGGGGCAAAAGAAACTTTTAAAGATTACCGGAACGAATGTTCGGTGAGGACCAAAAATGAAATAAAGGTTTGAGCGTAATTTTCCAGAAATAGAGATCCTGCGTCACGGCTAAAGATTTGAGCTGAAAAAACCAGCTACTTTTTGGGCATATTCCTCCGGATAGTTTTTATAAGCCTGTACGTGACCAGTTTCCGGGACCAACCAGAGTTGTTTTTCCGACGGTTTTCTCTCGTATAACTTGACGGAATTCTGATGTCCGACGGCTTCGTCTGCTTTACCGTGGATAAAGTACGAGGCCGTCTCCATTTTTTTTATTCGTTCGAGCGCGTTGGTCTTCCCGTAAATGTCTACCCCAAGCGCTAACCTCGCCGAAAACATGTATATCGGAAAAAACGTCTGCAGAAAAGGATTTCGGGAATAACCCCCGAAATCCTTTGAAGCTAGGCGAAGATTGGCATAGGGACTATCCGCGACTACGGCATCTATCCTCTGGTCCTCCAGTCCGGCGAGCAAGCCAGCGGTGGCGCCGGCAGAATGACCGAGAACTCCGAATTCGGAGACTTTTTTCTCTTCTGCCAGAAAATTTACCGCGTATTGGAGGTCCTGGCTCTCAAAATAACCAAAACCGTACCTGTTTCCACCGCTCAAACCCGTGCTTCTGGGATCGAAAAGCAAAACGTTGAACCCGGATTCGACCAGGAAAGGTGCATAGGTCAATACGTTCCAGCGGTTTCCACCTTTTCCGGGAGCAAGAATAATGCACTCGTCATCCTTTTTGCCAGGGACGTACCAGCCTTTTAGCTCTATATCGTTTCCCGTATTAAAATTTACCTCCTGATACTCCAGTTCGTACGTCCGGGGGGTCTCACCAGTAACTTTTCCTCGGGGGTGGTTATATATGTCTTGCTGGATCCTATTCCATATTTTGTTACCAGCGAAACCAATTCCCGCCACGAGCCCAACTGCAATAACAGGCAATATTGCTACCCTGAGTGTTTTAGATTTGCGTTCCATTAACTCTTCACCAAAACTTGCTGGCGACACAGAGTATCGACGGAGAGAGTTCCGGCTTGATTTTGATAATAATCGGCGTTTCCAGACTTAGGGATTTGTCGTGACTAAAACTATTTTTTGTAGGCATGGCCAATTCCCAAAGTTCAGCAATTAAGTGTGGTCTTCAATACCTTGAGCCAGCTCAATAGCTGCTGAGTAATCAAGAAGTGCTCCTTTACCTGACTGAGTGCACTACCTCCCAGCTTTGCGCCCAGCTCGGGATTCTTGAGGATTTTTACGACCCTGCCAGCTACCTCTTCGTAGTCTTCCGGGTCCACGAGAAAACCAGTTTCTTCGTCGTCGACCTGAAGCGGTATTCCGCCTACGTCGGAGGCAACTACCGGGCTACCCTTCCAAAGACCTTCGGTGACAGTCAAACCAAAACCTTCTTTCAGTGATTTCTGCAGAATAACAGAAGAGACCCTCTGTACCACGTTGACGAGAATATCACTTTCCTTGTTTATAACGATTATATCGTCCCTATCGGAGGCCTTTTCCATGACGTTTTCGTATATCCCCGGCCCTTCCGGGTCGTCAATCGCCATAGACCCCAGAAGAACGAGCCGGCAATCAACCTCTTCCTTAACCCTGTCGAATACCTCTATTACCCCTTCGGGATCCTTCCACTTATCGAACCTCGATATCTGGCTTATTATCGGTTTGTCGTCTGGAATATCGTACTTATTCAGGTATTTATCGATAGTATCCTGGTCGATTTCCTTGTTCTTGACGGTCAAAGGATCGATTGAGGGGTGAATGACTTCTGAATCAATATTGACGTCGCTGGAAATGAAGTCCTGAGCGGAAAAGACGCCCCTGTCGTAACGTATTATGAACTGTTTTAAGTAGTCCCAGACTTCCGGATTCGGGTTGGAAAGATCTATATGAGCCCGCCAGATCCACGGCTGCCGCTTCTTGAAGTAACGGATCAGGGGTAGGGGTTGTGGATCGTGAATTATTACTACGTCATGGTCTACGTGGGAATAGCTCGAGAACCTTCTGTTGGTTCTGGTATAAACTGACTTCTTTAACTGAGAAAAATTAATGTCCTCGCCCTGGAGCGCGTTATGGAATTTTTTTGTAACGTTGAAAAAGTCATGGCTCCCGTGAAGAATTCTCCAGTCGACTTCGATACCAAGGTCACTCATCAGAGGAACGAGGTGGTCAAGGATCTCTGCCACGCCGCCGCCCTGATAGCTGGAGTTTACGTGAAGTACTTTTTTTCCATAAAGGCACCGGCTTTCCTGAAAAATTTTAGAAATTACTTTATCGCCCACAATGTCGCGATAATCCTCGATATGTTTCACAAATAACACCTCCACTGGCGACCAAGCACGGTCTCAATGGGAAACAACGAATTTATCTCCGGTTTAGCCTAAACCTGCTCAAAGAGTTCTTCCACCGCAGACGCTTTTTCCTTTTTAGTTCCTCCCCCTTTTATCGCGTCAAAAAGCTCGGTGGAAGTGACCACCGTAAAACCGTAGAGATTGCAGCCATTTAACAGTTCGTCTTTTACCTGGTCCGGACGTTCGGCCGGGTCACTGTCGGAATAACCGCTGACAACCAGAACCCCCTGCGGGTCGTCGTTCTCGTAAATCTTCAAGTCGTTGATTCCACGGACTAATTCGTGATAGGGTTCTAGCCCGATTGGACCATCACGATTTACCCCTGCTTTCAACGCAAAACTCTCTCCTTCTGTAGAAGAAACCAAAATATCTATGCCTGAATTTGCAGTTTCCGTCCGAAAACCCAGCTCGGTGAGGGTGCTCCGTAAAACTGATGTCAGCTCAAACTTAGATTTCACGGCAAGCAACCTCTTAAAACCGGCAACGGTGTTTAGCTCTTCCCGCTTCTTTTCCTTTTGACGGTTCAGTTCGGACATCTCGGCCTCGATTTCTTCGACCTCCGACCGCAGCACCTTTTCCTCGTCCAGACTATACTTATCCAGCCAGGACGGTCCACCATGGAATTTGAAACCGAAAAGACTGAGAGCTACTTCAATTAATTCACCAAGTAAAGTTTGATCGAGCGCCATCTCCGCCGGCAGGAAGTATATATTGCCCGCGTTTGCATTCAGGACAAAACTCACGAGGTCGCCGGAAGGAGTGACCGCAATGGGCTCGAGTGCGGAATGATCCAGCTGAGGGTTTCCACTCAGGGTTGCGCTATAAGAGATATGCTCACTATATGAATCCAAAAAATTACCCACCTGGGTTTCTTTTCTCTTTACTACCACCCTCTCACCTTTTCTATTCTTCATCCTCTCCACTAAAGCGGGATATAGGTCTTCACTAATTGGGAGCCAGGAATAACTACCGATGGTTTCGTTCTCGTCGTTCTTTACTACCGTAAGTTTCCTACCTGGTTTTCGCAGTTTGCAGAATACTGATCCGTTCTTGCTTAATAGCTCACCGATTTCCTCCCTCCGGGCACGCATCAGGTTCTGTAAGCCCCTTGCTAGTCCTCCGTCTTCACGGGGATTACTTTTAAAGGAGCCATCGCCCCGCGGCCGTAAGTGGTCAGCCCAGAGCGAGCTTATTTTATCCGGGTCAAGGAAGACCGCATCGTAATCGTTAAAAGCGTTCCCCGAAGCGAAATTACCCTGCTCTACTTTAACGGATTCCAGGTCCTGTGGCTCATCCAGGCTCCAGCCAACGTCTAATAGTCGAACGTTCCTATTGCTGTTGATCGGTTCCCCCTTTTCTTAATGACCGCACAACACTAGAAAAACTAATCTAAGTGCTTCATAAAATGTAGTGGACAAATTTAATACCAGTAACAACTTTGAGTAGATGTTAGCCATAACCGAATTTTTTTTCAATTATCTTGCCCTGCTGTATGGAACCAGAAAAAGGCTTCGGATCGGGTGGTAAGTGTAAACAATATCTCATACACTGATTGGAAAGTGGGCCATGGATCGATTAGCGCTGAGTTTCGGGAAAAGAAAATTTCAAACTGCCAATTTCTTTACTTGAACTGAAGCAAATTTATTTGAGGTGGCAATGCAATACAAGCCGTCTACGGTAGCTGCCCTGATTGGGGGCGTGATTTCGGTATCGTTTGCTGCAATATTTATCAGAATGTCGACGGCACCCCCGCTGATAATATCGTTCTACAGGATGTTTTTCGCCACGGTGTTAATTTTAACCTACTCCACGTTCCGCAGTGAAGTATTCTCCGAACTAAAGAAGCTTACGCGGAAGGACTTTATTTTACTGCTCTTGGCTGGTTTTTTTCTTGCTGTTCACTTTGGCTTCTGGGTAACATCACTCAGCCACACGAGTGTCGCCAGTTCCGTCGTTCTTGTTACTACTCAGCCCATTTTTATCGTGCTGATTGAAAGCGTCTTTCTTGGTAAGAAGCCTTCGAAAAACTTTTTAATTGGTTTGTCAATCGCGGCAGTTGGAAGTTTTTTGATTGGTTTTGGCGATTTTCATGGGTCCGAGTTTGCACTTATCGGTGACGTGCTAGCACTTCTTGGTGCCGCCATGGCTGCGGGGTATTTTTTGATTGGCGGCGAGGTAAGAAGTAGGATAAAAGTGGTTCCTTACATTCTGACGGTCTACGGTTTCAGTTCAATTTTTCTCCTGCTCTTTACTACTGCAGCAGGGATCCCCCTGTTCAACTACAGCGCGTACAACTTTTCCCTCTTTCTACTTCTTGCAATTGTCCCGACCTTGCTGGGGCATACTGCTTTTAACTGGCTATTGAGTGAAGTGAAGGCCTCCATGGTGGGGGTAACCATTCTCGGTGAACCGATCGGCTCGTCAATTCTTGCGATTATTTTCTTTGACGAATTCCCTTCCTACTGGGTGATATCCGGGGGCCTTTTCGTTCTGCTCAGCATATTCTTCCTCTGGCGCCAGGAACTACTCGAGGGGAAGATCTGATCCCGGCCCCCAGTGTCACCTAAGCTCGAAATCTATTCTCTAACTAATTCCGTTATCGTTATGGACCTTCTTCTTCCAGTTCTTCAGCGGCTCTTTCCTGAGCCTCTTTTTCGATCTCTTCGGCTCTCTTCTCGAATTCAGTTCTGGCTTCTTCTGCCTTATCGGATAGGTCCTTTACCAGCCCTTCGGCCGCCTCTTCGTCGTAGTCGCCTTCTTCGTAGTCGGGGAAACCGTCATCGCCGGAAATTCCCATAATACTGCTTACGGCGCCCAGTACGTCGGCGGTACCAGAAGGTACGATCAACTTCGAAGCCCGACCATCGGCCAGCTCCTTCATTGCTTCGTAAGCTTTCAGAGTCAGAATCTTGTCGTTTGGCTTTCCTTTGTGGTAAGCTCCAAATATTCCCTGGATTGCGTTTGCCTCACCTTCGGCTTCCGTAATGTACTCGTAGCGTTTGGCGTCGGCCCTCTTTCTCCTGGCGTTTGCCTCACCTTCGGCTTCCAGAACCGCCGCACGTTTGCTTCCTTCGGCTTTGAGAATCGATGCCTTCTTACTTCCCTCGGCTTTTAGTACTTCAGCCCTTCTCCGTCTTTCCGCCTTTAGCTGTTGCGCCATGGCATCCTTTACGTCCTCGGGCGGAGTAATCTCCCTTATCTCTACCTTGGTTACCCTGACCCCCCACTTATCAGTTTCCTTATCCAGAGTATTGAGCAGTTTGGAGTTTATCTTTTCTCTTGAGGAAAGGGACTGATCAAGGTCCATTTCACCAATCTCGCTTCTAAGGTTCGTCTGGGCCAACCTGACTGCCGCGTTTTCAAAGTCTTCTACTTCGTACTCCACCTTCTTGGCGTCAGTCGGCTTGTAATATACTATTGCATCTACCGTCACCGTTGCGTTGTCCTTGGTAATTACATCCTGTCTTGGAACGTCAAGCGTTTTTTCCCTCATATCGATCTTTCTTACCTTCTGGACGAAAGGAAAAATGAAGTGCAGTCCGGGCTCGTAAGTTCTGGAGTACTTTCCAAAGGTCTCCATCAGACCCTTCTGGTACTGACGTACGAGCGTGGTCGCCCAGGCACCGAACACAAGAACGAATGCAATCGCTGCCGCAATTATGATCAATGACATATTAACCCTCCTCTGGGTTACTTGAGCCGCCCTGTTCGGTCATATCACAGGGTTCTACAACTAGAGAAGTACCTTCAATGCTCCGTACTTCAACTATATCGCCTTTTTCTATTAACTCGTCGTTTAATGATTCAGCCCGCCATCTTTCGCCGTTTACGATAACTACCCCGTCGCCCTTTGCCGGGTCTATTTTTTCTTCAACCGTCCCTCGTTCATTGATTAACCTATCGGCACCGGTCTTGATGCCACCCTCGGAGCTATAAATATCGAACTTCCAGGCCAGGTAAGCGGCAAGTCCGGTACCCGCGACAAAAGCTATGAAACTACCGATTTCTCCGGGGAACAAGAAATCAACGAGGCTGGCAACTAAAGCGCCAAATCCTACGGTACCAAAAAAGAAGGTTACCGTGGTCAACTCCAGCACAAGAAAACCTAAACCGGCTATAAACCATAACCAAGAAGGTATGAGCTCCATCCGGTTCACCTCTTTTAGCTAAAATTTATAATTTCTGGGACGAACGTTCGTGCTCTTGGGTGCAGAGAGATTCCAGGCTTCTTTCGATAGTAAATATAGGGTCCCCGATAAGATCGAATGCCCTCCAAGAACTACAGGCTTGTCGGAATCACGGGCAGCTTCAGTTAGTTTACGTAAATAAGTTGTTTTGATTCCATCCGGTTCGAGAAGATCCGAAGAAAAGCGTTCCGGCCTCGATGGCCACTGACCCTGATAATCAAACAGTACGCGGGTATCGAGGAATAATCCAGTCCCCTGATTGGTCAAACGCTCTATTAAGCCTTTAGGGCCGAGGGTTCTCAACAGGTGGCCACCCAGTAAAGGTATCGAACCCTCCTTGCCAGGTTCGGAGAAACTACCCCTGCCTTCGGAATAAGTATTGATATGGCAGGCTGCGTTGTTCTCCAGTTCCGCAAAAGTACTCGCCCCTAACCTCCCGTAAATAACTAGTCTAGAATCCTGATCAGTAAACTGAGGCATGATCTCCTTTATCCTGGTTTTACCCCACTCAAGCTTATCGACGTAATCGGATAGCCTGGCACCGGTTTGGTCGGAGAGTTTTAAAGGAAGCAGGTCTAATGGAGTGTCTATGTCCAGCTGGGTTCTGGCACTCCTCTCGAGTTCGTAAGGAGTTAAACTAATTTCCCGGGTTAACCACCCGAGTTCGTTGTCTTTTTCCGGTGGCGTCGTCCCTAAAAGCCGAGCTGCCGGAGTACAACCCAGGAAATCAGTAGAATAAAAATTGTTCGAAATAGAGCTCTCTTCGTGCGTCAGCAAAAAATCGATCAGGTTGGAGAATTCCTTCCTGCCAAATAGTGCCGCACTACCACCACCGACGTAAATAACTTCCTCCAGGTCGAGTTCTTCAATAGTTCCATAAAGGTTTTCGCCAAAATGGAAGTTCTTACCGGATTGACGTACCACCAGGTCCGGATAAAAAGATTTGGCCTTATCCAGCAGCCGGGTTGAATTGGTAATCAGTGTCCTGCTATCCAGCCGGGGCAAGTCTTTCGTCCGATCAAGTAAATCCAGGGTATTTTCTTCCAACCCCCGGTTGAGTTGTTCTTCCACCTTTGAGTCCCCTTCCACGCCGGTTGTCACTATAAGACCACAGTTTTTAGCCTGACCGGACACTTATTGGCCTCCCCCCAAAATTTTTACACCGTTTTCCGTACCGACAAAAACTACGTCAGCTTTTCTCCTGACGAAGAAACCGTTTTCGACGACGCCCTCGATTCCGTTTATTTCGAGCTCCAACTCCTCGAGTTCGGCCTCTTCTAATTTTTCTTCTAATTTTACGTCAATTATCAGGTTTGCATTGTCAGTCTTGACTGGCTCATCGTCCTGCGTTCTTAATTCTGGTATACCAAAGCGCCTAAGCTCGGCTCGGGCCGTTTCTTCCAGGTCCGATTCCACTTCCACGGGAAGCGGGAACGACTGGCCAAGATAATCGACCAGCTTGGTCTGATCTACGACTATTAGTAACTTATCCGAACGTTTTGCTACTTTTTTCTCCCGGTAGTGACAGCCCCCACCCCCTTTTATAAGGTTGAGCCCGGGATCGACTTCGTCTGCTCCGTCGATATCAAAAGCGAGCTGACCGGAAAAGTCTTCCAGTTCCTTGACCTTAACCCCCCTTTGCGCCAACTCCTTTTTTGTTTCTTTGGAAGTTGGTACTGCGGTTAAACCGCTCTTTTCCGCAATAAGATCAAATGAATGGGCTACAGTAGAGCCAGACCCAACCCCGATACTCAACCCGACACCAAGTTCGTAATTGGCTTCTATCCATTCCATTGCGCCTTCAACTGCGTTTTTTTTCAACTCTCCACGCGATACCAAATATTTCACCCCGCTATTTACTGCTGTTTGATAAAAATAACGTAAATAGTTTGCTCAAACAGTTGTTCTTATTGATACATTATAAACCCAGTATTGATTTAAACAAATTATGCTCCCTGCAACCGCCAGAATCTACCTTGCAGATAGGATTAAGTCGTATATAATTTTATGTTGTTTGTCCAAATTGACCAAAAAACCTAAAGACCACCTGAAAGGTGGTACATTATGAATTTTTTTAATTTAATAAAAAAGAGAACGTCAGTCAGATCCTTTACGGAAAGACCAGTGCAAAAAGACGAAGTTGAGAAACTGCTTCAGGCTGCGAATTCTGCCCCTTCCGCCGGTAACCTGCAGGCGTATGAAATTCTCGTAATAAAAGAGGATTCTTTGAAGGAGGCCCTGGCCGAAGATGCACATGGGCAAAAATTTATCGAGAAATCACCAGTAATATTTGCTTTCCTGCAGGATGCAGCTCGTTCAACGGAAAAGTACGGGGAAAGAGGTGAGCTATACTCCATTCAGGACGGGACTATTGCAGCTACCTACCTGCAACTCGCTGCAGTAGAACTGGGGCTTGGGAGTTGCTGGATTGGTGCATTTAACGAAGAAAAGGTAAAAGAGGACCTTGGCACTAACAAAAAACCGTTAGCCCTGATACCCGTAGGCTATCCTGCCAAAAGCAGCGGTGGGGATTCACCTCGCAGGGAACTTGACGATTTAGTTACCTACATGGAAAGTAGTTGAGCTCATTCACCCATTAACTGAACTATTATTTTTCTGTCCCGAGCCCGGGTATCGTGATTGAGTATTACGATGTCCTGCCATTGACCCAGCTTCATATTTCCGTTGACAAAGGGGACCATGGTACCCGGCCCCATTATAGTTGCACGCACGTGACTGCGGCCGTTATCGTCGTTCCAGGTCTGATGGTGCTTGTAGGGTATATCTTCCGGGGCGAGTCTTTCCAGGGCTTCCGGTACGTCCTCTCTCAATCCCGGTTCGTATTCGACGGTGCTAATTGATCCCGTTGCTCCGGGGACGAAAATATTAACGCTACCTTCGTCAATACTTGAACGACGAACTATCTTACGTATTTCCTCAGTGATTTTTTCCATCTTGCTGTCCGGACCTACGTGGACGTTTATCTCAACTGTTTCAACTACCATCTTAACCCCCACTTTTAGCTTGTTTTCCCTTGCTCAAGGAAGGAAACTATCTTTTCCATCTCCATTTCCCGTGAACCTTTTACCAGCAGCAAGTTGTCATCGCCGGTTACCTTTTTTTTCAGGTGGCTCGTTAATTTCGACTTCGATTCGAACCATTTAGCTTCAACTTGTTGTCCGGCTTCATTCGTCCGGTTTAACTGCCGAATTAGGGCAGACGTATGTTTGCCCACGGAATATACCAGGTCAACTCCTGAATTACGGACCGTTCCAGCAAGGTCCCGGTGCAGCTCGTCGGCCCTTTCCCCAAGCTCCATCATATCACCGAAGACGAATATTTTTTGCCCTGCAGAATCGATCCGTTTCAGGTATTTAAGGGCGTTTTTGGTAGCTCTTGGGTTTGCATTATAAGTATCGTTTATCACCGTTCCAAAAGGGGTCTCAACCGGCTGAAGCCGCTGATCAATCGGTTCAACCCCTTGCCGTTTTTTCAAATTTACGGGATCCAGCCCGAGTTCAAGGGCCACGGCTACTGCACCAAGCAAGTTGATGGCGTTTCCCCGTGAGTTTAACTTTGACTCAAGCCTGAAGGGAAAGATAGAACTACGAGAGCGCAGGTCGCTGTTGACTGTTACCTCTATTCCGTCCGTACCCCTAATATGAATCTCTTCCCCTCGATAGTCCAAGCTGGCCTTCGAACGTGTACCAAAAAGTACCGGTCCGAGATCAACCTCTTCCTCCGCCTCTTCTAGAAG
>Ga0207414_1000288_pt1 | contig 23761 bp, 23 predicted proteins | sample PonA231FremontCA_2_FD_187269 | JGI IMG/M metagenome (GOLD analysis project Ga0207414, IMG submission 187269) | Marine sediment microbial community from Fremont, CA, USA - Pond A23 Sediment 1 (SPAdes) | ecosystem: Environmental > Aquatic > Marine > Unclassified | place: USA: Fremont, California...
CGGCTGGCGCCGCGCCGAGGCGGACGCCGTCGCGCTGGCCGCCGAGCTGATCGCGCGACACGCGATCGAGGCCGACACCCATTCGCACGGCGAGACGATCCTGGCGCACAACCCCAAGCAGATGCGTCACCTGCGGGCGGCGGCACCGGGCGTTGCCCGCGACTACGGCGTCACGCCCGAGATCCTGGAGGACGACGCGCTGCCCGCGCAGGGCATGGCGGGACCGTTCCGGGGGGGCATGACGATCCCGATCGGATTCGCCCTGAACCCGCGCAAATACGTTGCCGGCCTGCTGAACGCGGCGGAGCGCGCGGGCGCGCGCGTGCACGGTCAAAGTCCGGTCAACAGCATCGATACCCACGATCGGGGCCTGCGCCTGACCACGCCCGACGCCCGGATCGTGGCAAAGCGGCTGATCCTGGCCACCAACGGTTACTCGTCCGAGGATGTGCCCGCATGGATGGCAGCGCGCTATCTGCCGGCGCAGTCCAACGTGCTGGCGACCCGCCCGCTGGACCAGGTGGAATTGGACGCCGCCGGCTGGACCAGCCGCCAGATGGCTTATGACACCCGCAAGCTGTTGCACTATTTCCGCCTGATGCCCGACAACCGCTTTCTGTTCGGCATGCGCGGCGGGTTGCAAAGCGGCCCCGCCGCGGACGCCCGCATCGCCCGGCTGGCGCGCCGTCACTTCGAGACGATGTTTCCGGCCTGGTCGCACGTGGATACATCGCATAGCTGGTCGGGCATGGTGTGTTTCTCGGCGCGGGCCCTGCCCTATTGCGGCCCGATACCGGGCCTGCCGGGCGCTTATGCCGGGTTCGCCTATCACGGCAACGGCGTGGCCATGGGCGGCTACACCGGCGCCCTGCTGGCCGATCTGGCGATGGATCGTCCCACGCGCCATCCTTATCCCGAGGTGATGCGCGCCCCCGCGCGGCGCTTTCCGCTGGGCCGGATGCGCCGGGCCCTCATGTGGCCCGCCTATGCCATCGCAGGGCTGTCCGATATTTGAGCGCCGTTCAACGCAAATTGACAGCCAGCAAGCCTTGAGCTACGCCGCGCCTTTCACGAATACCCATCCACAGGAACGGCAGGCATGGCACGCAAACGCAAGGGGCGCGATATTTCGGGATGGCTGGTGGTGGACAAGCCCATCGGCGTCACCTCGACATCGGTGGTGGGCAAGGTCCGCTGGGCACTGAACGCCAACAAGGCCGGGCACGCCGGCACGCTGGACCCCGAGGCAACCGGCGTTCTGGCCATCGCGCTGGGCGAGGCGACGAAAACCGTGCCCCATATCACCGACGCGCTCAAGGCGTACCGTTTCACCGTGCGGCTGGGACAGGCGACCAATACCGACGATACCGAGGGCGAGGTCACGCACAGTTCGGACCAGCGCCCCGATGACGCGCGGATCAAGGAGGCGCTCAATGCCTTTGTCGGCGACATCATGCAGGTGCCGCCGAAGTATTCCGCCGTCAAGATCGACGGGCAACGCGCCTACAAGCTGTCGCGCGCCGGCGAGGACGTCGAGATCGCCGCGCGCCCTCTATGGGTCGAGGAACTGGTCATGGTGGACCGTCCCGATGCCGATCATGTGACGTTGGAAATGACCTGTGGCAAGGGCGGCTACGTGCGCGCCATCGCCCGCGACCTTGGCGAGGCGCTGGGGTGCTACGGACATGTCAGCAGCCTGCGGCGCACCTGGTCGGGGCCGTTCGCCGCCGAGGACGCCCTGACCCTGGAACAGATCGAGGCGATGGCACGCACAGCCGAGCTGGATGAATATCTGCGCCCGCTCGAGGATGGTCTGGCCGATCTGCCACGGGCCATCTGCCCGATGGAAAGCGCCGCGCGCCTGCGCAACGGAAATCCCGCCCATGTCATCGCCAGCGATATCGATTATGGCGACGAATGCTGGGCCGCTTTGGACGGGCGCGCCGTGGCCGTGGGCCGCCTGATGGGGGGCGAATTGCACCCGCACCGGGTATTCCGGCAGCAATGACGCGCGCGGCATGGCTTGCATCGCGGGCCTGCCGGGGGCAAAACGCCCCAATGACGACGCGCCAGCACCTCAAGGGCGATGCAGCCTCGACCGCGGTCTACTCGGATTGCGAACGCTATCGCTACCTGCTCACCCGCGTCTGGGCCCCCGCGGGACGCAAGGCGCTGTTCGTGATGCTCAACCCGTCGACCGCGACCGAGGTCCAGAACGACCCCACAGTTGAACGCTGCGAGCGCCGCGCGCGCGCCCTGGGGTTCGGCGCCTTTCGGGTCTGCAACATCTTCGCGTGGCGCGACACCGATCCGCGCGCGATGCGTGCCGCCGATGACCCTGTCGGCCCGCAGAACGACGCCGCGATTGCCGAAAGCTGCCAGTGGGCCGATCAGATCATCGCGGCCTGGGGAACGCATGGTGCGCATCTGGGCCGTGGTCCCGCGGTGGAACGGTTGCTTCGGGCAACCGGCCATCCGATCTATCATCTGGGCCTGACCAAGGACGGACACCCGAGGCATCCGCTCTATGTCGCCTACAGCCGCGAACCGGAGCTTTGGCACGCTCCGACCTGAAGCGCCCCCAAGACAGGACACCGCACGATGACAGAGTACGACAACGCCCCGCAGAGCGACAGAAAGGCCATGGAGCGCCTGACGCACGAGATCGAGCGACTCAACGGGCACCGCTTCGTCCGCATCCACAACTCGCTGTGGCGTCTTGTCGGATTCCAGTTCATGCGTGGCCTGGCTTTCGGGCTCGGCTCGGTGGTGGGGGCGACGATGCTGGTCTCGCTGCTGGCATGGTGGATGTCACAGTTCGAATTCCTGCCCGTCATAGGCGATTGGGCAGCCCAGATCGCCAAGGAGATCGAAGGCGCGCGCTGACGGCGCGCGGCTCAAGGGGTTAACCAACCGCGCCGATACGCTTTGACTCGACCCTTCCGTTGGCGGGAATATGCCTCGGGGCTTTTGGGACGGGATCTATCATGTTTGCGATGTTGGGACTCCTTGGCGTGGTCATGGCGGGCGCCGCTTTTGTTGGCCTCGAAATGACACCCGAAGAAGACGATGAAACCTCCGTCGGGGACGATGCCGATCAGGCTGAGCAGGATCAGGCCGCCGCGCGCGCGGAGGGTGCGGAAGTTCCAATAGAGATCACACCGCTCACCGAGCCGGTGATGCAAGATGATCGCATCATCAGCGGCGGCGATGAGGCGGACACGATCACGGGTGGCGACGCGCACGACCAGATCGGCGGCGGGGACGGTGCCGATGACCTGCGCGGCGGGGCCGGCGGCGATGACCTGCATGGCGAGGCGGGCAACGATCGCATCGACGGCGAAGATGGCGCAGACACCCTGCATGGCGAAGACGGCGACGATGCCCTGCACGGCGGGGCCGGAGATGACGTGCTGTCCGGCTACCTGGGCGCTGACACTCTTTTCGGGGGCGATGGCGACGATTGCCTGCTGGGCGGCGCGGGCGACGACCTGTTGCGGGGCGGGGCCGGTCACGACAGCCTGATGGGCGGATGGGGCGATGACACCCTTGCCGGGGAGGGCGGCGGCGATGCCATGTTTGGCGGCGAAGGGAACGACGTGATCGATGGCCGGAACGACGATGCCGCAGCGGGCGCGCCCGATTACCTCAATGGCGGTGCCGGCGACGACACGATCACGACGGGAAATGACGACATCGTCACCGGCGGCGCGGGGGCCGATACCATGATTCTGGGCGACTGGATCGACGATCCGGCACAGGTGCAGGATTATGATCCGCAAGAGGATCGCCTTGTCGTCATCTTCGACGACAGCGACACCGGCGCGACCCTGCCCAACCTGTCATTGTCGCAAAACCCCGATGCGCCCGAGGCGATACGCCTCTTGCTCGACGGTGTCCCGATCGCCAGCTTTGCCGGCGCGGGGGCGCCGACGCTGGATCATATCGCGCTGGTGGGGCGCTCCACGCTTGCCTGACGGCAGCGCGGGCGCACGGCCGCGCCCCGGGATACGCCCTTTTCCCTTGTGTTGACGGCGGAATTCCCCTAGACGCGCGCAGTGTCCGCCCCGTGCGTGCACGAATTTCTCCGGACCTTGCTGGACGACATCCCGGCTTGCGCCCACAACCTTCAATTCAAAGGAGACCCCGATGTCGATTACAGTCGAAGAAAAAGCACGCGTGATGAAAGATTTCGCCACCAAGGACGGCGACACAGGTTCGCCCGAGGTGCAGATCGCGATTCTGACCACGCGCATCAGCACGCTGACCGAACATTTCAAGACCCACAAGAAGGACAACCACGGTCGCCGTGGCCTTCTGAAAATGGTCGCGCAGCGCCGCAAGCTGCTGGACTACCTCAAAGGCAAGGACGAGGCGCGCTACCGCGACCTCATCAAACGCCTCGGTATTCGCCGCTGACTTGAAAAACCGCGCCCAACCGGGCGCGGTTTTGCTATCATCCGCTTGACACCTGCGCCCGATCCCTGCGCCGGTTTCTGGACAAGACAGACAGGGATCATGGGGCAATGCGGCCCCGGATGAAACGGCCAAAGGGGATACGCCCCGGCGGCCAAGTTAGGATACGAGATGTTCAACGTAACGAAAAAGTCGATGCAATGGGGGGAAGAGACCCTCACTCTGGAGTCGGGCAAGGTTGCCCGTCAGGCCGATGGCTCCGTCATCGCCACGCTTGGTGAAACCAGCGTCATGGCCAACGTGACCTTCGCCAAGGAACCAAAGCCCGGAATGGATTTCTTTCCGCTGACGGTTCACTATCAGGAAAAATACTATGCCGCGGGCAAGGTGCCCGGCGGCTTCTTCAAGCGCGAGGCGCGCCCGTCCGAGAAGGAAACGCTGACCGCGCGCCTGATCGACCGGCCGATCCGCCCGCTGTTCGTGCCCGGCTTCAAGAACGAAACGCTGGTGATGTGCACGGTTCTGTCGCACGACCTGGTCAATGACCCCGATATCGTCGCCATGATCGCCGCAAGCGCCGCGCTGACCATTTCGGGCGCACCGTTCATGGGCCCGATCGCGGGCTGCCGCGTGGGATATGCGGATGGTGAATACATCCTCAACCCCGAAATCGACGACATGCACGACCTGCGCAACAACCCCGAGCAGCGTCTCGACCTGATCGTCGCGGGCACCAAGGACGCGGTCATGATGGTCGAGTCCGAGGCCTACGAGCTGACCGAAGAAGAGATGCTTGGCGCGGTCAACTTCGCCCACGAGCAGATCAAGCCGGTCGTCGACCTGATCGTAGACCTGGCCGAGGACTGCGCGAAAGAGCCGTTCGACTTCCAGCCGCCGGATTACTCGGACCTGTATGGCGCCGTGAAAGCCGCCGGCGAAGACATCATGCGCTCGGCCTTCGCCATCCGCGACAAGCAGGAACGCACCGCGGCCATCTCGGCGGCGAAAGAGGCGATCAAGGAGCAGCTCAGCGAAGAGCAACTTGAGGATCCGACCCTCGGCGCCGCCATGAAGAAGCTGGAATCGACCGTCCTGCGCGGCGATGTGGTCAAGAACGGAAACCGGATCGACGGCCGCAAGCTCGACGAAATCCGGGACATCAACTGCGAAACCGGCCTGCTGCCACGCACGCATGGCTCGGCGCTGTTCACCCGCGGTGAAACGCAGGGTCTGGTGGTGACGACGCTCGGCACCGGTGATGACGAGCAGTTTGTCGATGCGCTGCACGGCAACTTCAAATCCAACTTCCTGCTGCACTACAACTTCCCTCCCTACTCGGTTGGCGAAGCGGGTCGCGTGGGCCCTCCGGGCCGCCGCGAGATCGGCCATGGCAAGCTCGCGTGGCGCGCGCTTCAGGCAGTGCTGCCGGCAGCGACGGATTTCCCCTACACCATTCGCCTGGTGTCCGAGATCACGGAATCCAACGGCTCATCCTCGATGGCGTCGGTCTGCGGCGGATCGCTGTCGATGATGGATGCGGGCGTTCCGCTCAAGTCGTCGGTGGCCGGCGTGGCCATGGGCCTGATTCTTGAAGAAAGCGGCGAATACGCCATCCTGTCGGACATCCTCGGGGACGAGGACCACCTCGGCGACATGGACTTCAAGGTCGCCGGCACGGCCGATGGCATTACCTCGCTGCAAATGGACATCAAGGTCGCCGGCATCACACCCGAGATCATGGAAAAGGCGCTGGCCCAGGCCAAGGCCGGCCGGATGCACATCCTCGGCGAGATGGACAAGGCCCTGTCCGGCGCGGCCGATTTCAGCGTGCACGCCCCGCGCATCGAGACCATGCAGATCCCCACCGACAAGATCCGCGAAGTGATCGGATCGGGCGGCAAGGTGATCCGCGAAATCGTCGAGGTGTCGGGCGCCAAGGTCGATATCAACGACGAAGGCATCATCAAGATCGCCAGCCCGAACGGCGAAGCCATCCAGAAGGCCTATGACATGATCCACTCGATCGTGGCAGAGCCGGAAGAAGGCAAGATCTACAAGGGCACCGTCGTCAAGATCGTCGATTTCGGCGCTTTCGTGAACTTCTTCGGCAAGCGCGACGGCCTGGTGCATGTCAGCCAGATCGAGAACCGTCGCCTGAACCACCCCTCCGATGTTCTGAAGGAAGGTCAGGAAGTGTGGGTCAAGCTGCTGGGCTTCGACGATCGCGGCAAGGTGCGTCTGGCGATGAAGATGGTCGATCAGAACACCGGCGAAGAGCTCACGAACGAAGACACGGCAGGCTGATCCAAGCCATGCCATGACCGAACCGAATGCCCGGGCGGAAACGTCCGGGCATTTTTCGTTTCTGGCCCACCACGGATCGGGCGCTTGCCCGATACCCGTCGGTCAGGCGTGCTGGTCAGGTGACCGGACCCCGGACAGCAGAGCGCCACGTTCTGCACGACCGGCTCTGTCATCGTCATGGTAATGGCGGTTTGCGTGCTGGCTGGTGGCCGCGCTCAGATGATTTCATCCTCATCGAACAGCGGCGCCGCATCCATCTGCGCGGCGATGCCCTCCATCGCGGCTTCGGCATGGGCGGGTTTGCCAATATCGGCGACATGAAACAGCGCGTCGCCCTCGTTGACGACGGGCATGTTGCTTCGGCCCACGATGATGCCGGGGCGGGTTGCGGTCAGTTCGACTTCGCTTTCGCCGAACGGGTCCGAAATCGTCCCCAGGACGGTGCCTGCTTCGACCAGGTCGCCAGTCGTGCGATACGCGCGCAGCAATCCGCCCGCCGGTGCGCGATACCACACCGAGGTATCGCAGATCACGGGCCTGGCACGCGGCTTCGGCACGCCCTTCATCCCCAGCATGCCCATGCGCCGCATCACCCGAAGGATGCCGGACAGGCCGCTGCGCGCGCCCAGTTCATCAAACCTCAGCGCCTCGCCCGCCTCGTAAAGCAACACGTCGATCCCCGCCTCCTCGGCGGCCATGCGCAGGGAGCCGTCGCGCAACTTGGAATGCACGATCACCGGCGCACCAAAGGCGCGGCCCAGGTCCTCCAACCGCTCGCTTCCCGGGCTGAGCCGAATTTGCGGCAGGTTGACGCGATGAATGGCGGCAGAGTGCAGGTCGATGCCCAGGTCCGCCCGCGCCACGACCTGCGTCATGAAGATATGCGCCAGCCGCGCCGCAAGCGACCCTTGCGCCGAGCCGGGAAAACTGCGGTTCAGGTCGCGCCGGTCGGGCAGATACCGCGACTGGTTCAGGAACCCGAAGGTGTTGACGATGGGCACCGCCATCAGCGTGCCCGCCATCCTCCTGAGCGGCGACGCCCGCAGCAGCCGACGAACGATTTCAACCCCGATCACCTCGTCGCCATGCACCGCCGCACTGACAAACAGCACCGGGCCGGGCTGGCGCCCGTGCACCACATGCACCGACATCGTCACCGGCGTGTGATCTGACAGGGTCGAAACCGGCAGGTCCACCGTGCGCCGGGTGCCCGGCTCGATCACCGTGCCGCCGAACTCGAACGGCCGTGCCTTCGTCATCAGCCCCGGCCTTTCGTCCGCGTCTTGCCTTCGCGCGCCTTGCGCTCGATGAAATCGATTATCATCCCGGCGATATCCTTGCCGGTGGCCTTTTCGACGCCCTCCAGACCCGGCGAGGAATTCACTTCCATCACCACAGGCCCGTGGTTGGACCGGAGCATATCGACGCCGCACACGTTCAGGCCCATCGCCTTGGCCGCGCGAATCGCGGTCGAGCGCTCCTCGGGCGACACCTTGATCGGCTTGGCCGAACCGCCGCGATGCAGGTTCGACCGGAACTCGCCTTCGGCGCCGCTGCGCTGCATCGCGGCGACGACCTTGCCACCGATGACGAAGGCACGGATATCGGTGCCGCCGGCCTCCTTGATGAACTCCTGTACCAGGATGTTCACGCCCGCGCCGCGGAATGCCTCGATCACCGACTTGGCCGACCGGTTGGTATCGGCCAGAACCACGCCGATGCCCTGGGTGCCCTCGATCAGCTTGATGACCAGCGGCGCGCCGCCGGCCAGGTTGACCACTTCCTCCGCCTTCTTGGGATCATGGGCGAAGGTCGTCACCGGCAGGCCGATGCCATCACGCGCCAATAGCTGCATCGAACGCAGCTTGTCACGCGACCGCCCGATCGCCACGGATTCATTGACGGGAAACACGCCCTGCATTTCGAACTGCCTGAGCACCGCAAGACCGTAATAGGTGATCGACGCGCCGATACGCGGAATCACCGCATCATATTTCGGCAGCCGTTCCCCGTCATAATAGATCTCGGGCCGCCGCGAGGCGATGTTCACGCTGCAACGCAGCGTGTTTATCATATCCATTTCGTGACCGCGCAATTCGGCCGCCTCTTTCATTCGCTTGTGGGAAAAGAGGTTCGGACTGCGCGTCATCATCGCGATTTTCATTTATGAATTCCTTTCACGAATCTGAAGTTGCGGCCGCGGAAGAGCGTCTTTTCGCAGCACCATGCGGTGGCTTACCCAACAGGAATGATCGGCCGGGGTCCACCAGTATCTTGTGCCGCCGGATGGCGGTGCGGCCCAGTATGACGGGCAGCGCCATGCGCGTGCGATTGGCCAGCGACACCTCGATCCGCCAGCGGCGGCGGCCGAGAACAAGCGCTGTTTCGATCACCAGCCTGTCCTCATGAATGCCGCTGGTGTTCTTGATCGGGCGTTCGCCCAGCAGGGGCGCCTCAACATCGCGGGCGCGCAACCCGCTGGAATGCGGGATGTGGAATCGCACCCAATCCGCCCCGTCACGCCGGAACGGCACGACATGGGTGGCGTGAATGGCCGAGGTCCGCGCGCCGGTATCGATCTTTGCCACGACATCGGCGATGCCCAGGTCGGGCAGGGTAATCACCTCCCGCCACCCGATGGACGTCTTCTTGCTGGCCGACCTTGCATTGCGAGTGGTCTCTCTCACCGTTCGGTTCCTCGCCTCATGGCTTCAAACCATCCGAGCCTAGCAGCGGGCGGAGGATAGCAAAAACACTTTTGTCGCCGTTCTGCGCCGCGAGGGCCGGACCCGGACGCAAAACCCCCGCAGCGTGGCTGCGGGGGGCGTTTTGCGTGCCTTGGTGGCGACCAGGCGCCGGGTATCGGATCAGGCCGGCCGCTTGATCGTGCGCAGGTAGGGCAGCTTGGCGTCGAACTCGCCGAACTTCTCGCGCGCCTGGTCGTCGGTCAGCGACAGCGCCACGATCACATCCTCGCCGCTGGTCCAGTTGGCCGGCGTCGCGATCGGGGTGTTGTAGGTGGCCTGCAACGCGTCCAGCGCGCGCAGCACTTCGGCGAAATTGCGGCCCACCGACATCGGGTAGGTCATGGACAGTTGCAACTTCCTGTCGGGGCTGATGATGAACACCGACCGGACCGAGGCGCTGTCGGCCGCTGTGCGCCCGTCGGGCAGATAGGCCTCGGCAGGCAGCATGTCGAACGCCTTGGATACCTTCAGGTCCACGTCGGCGATGATCGGGAAACCCGCCTTGGCATCGGCATAGCCTTCGATGTCGGACTTCCACTTGACGTGCTCGTCGGCGGCATCCACCGAAAGACCGATCACCTTGGTGCCGCGCTTGGTCCATTCATCGGCCAGTTGGGCGACTGCGCCGAACTCGGTGGTGCAAACCGGCGTGAAGTCCTTGGGGTGAGAAAACAGGATCGCCCAGCTATCGCCGATCCAGTCGTGGAACCGGATCGTTCCCTGGTCGGTGTCCACGGTAAAGTCAGGCACGATATCATTGAGACGCAAGCCCATCGGATTATCCTTTCGAGTGCATTGAGGTCAGCTTGGAGGCTTATATTCACAATCTAAGATAAGTTTCCAGCCAGAGATTTGAACCCCTCTGGCTTGCAGCCGGTCTGCCGCGGTGACAGAGTGTCGCGAATCCAGCGTGTCAGCCGTTTCCAACGATGGACCGGCAAGCTGTGCAAGGCTCAAAATGGAGGTCAGAAATGATCGAAAAACGCCAGTTCTACATCAACGGTGCCTGGGTCGACCCCGCCCAGCCATCCGATCTTCAGGTCATCGACCCGTCCACCGAAGACCCCTGCGCGGTGATCTCGCTCGGCGGTCAGGCCGATACCGACGCCGCCGTTGCCGCGGCACGGGCCGCCTTCCCGAGCTGGATGCGCACCCCGGTCGAGGAGCGCATCGCGCTGGTGGAAAAACTGCTCGAGGTCTACACCGCCCGCAGCGAGGAAATGGCGCAGGCCATCAGCCTGGAAATGGGCGCTCCGATCGACCTGGCACGCCAGGCACAGGTCGGCGCCGGCGCCGGGCACATGAAGAACTTCATCCGCGCGGCCAAGGATTTCGAATTCATCCGCCCGCTTGGCGACCACGCCCCGAATGACCGCATCGTTCACGAACCGATCGGGGTCTGCGCCCTGATAACGCCGTGGAACTGGCCGATGAACCAGATCACGCTCAAGGTAATCGCGGCCGCGATCGCCGGGTGCACCATGGTGCTCAAACCCTCCGAGGAGTCGCCGCTGGACTCGATCCTGTTCGCCGACATGATCCACGAGGCCGGCTTTCCGCCGGGTGTGTTCAACCTGGTCAACGGCGATGGTGCCGGCGTCGGTAGCCAGCTTTCCAGCCACGCAGACGTGGACATGGTCAGCTTCACCGGCTCGACCCGCGCCGGTATCCTGATCTCCAAGGCCGCCGCCGATACGCTCAAGCGCGTGCACCTGGAACTGGGTGGCAAGGGCGCCAATGTGATCTTCGAAGATGCGGACGAAAAGGCCGTCAAGCGCGGTGTTCTGCACATGATGAACAACTCCGGCCAGTCGTGCAACGCGCCCTCGCGGATGCTGGTTCAACAGAGCGTGTATGACAAGACCGTCGATGCCGCCGCCGAGATCGCCAAGGGCATCCAGGTCGGCAGCAGCCACGACGAGGGGCGTCACATCGGCCCCGTCGTGAACGAAACGCAATGGAGCAAGATCCAGGGCCTGATCCAGAAGGGCATCGACGAGGGCGCGCGCCTTGTCGCCGGCGGCCCCGGCCGCCCCGAAGCCTTCAACAAGGGCTTCTACGTCCGGCCCACGGTGTTCGCCGATGTCACCAACGACATGACCATCGCGCGCGAGGAAATCTTTGGCCCGGTCCTGTCGATCATCCCCTTCGAAACCGAGGAAGACGCGGTCAGGATCGCCAATGACACGCCCTATGGCCTGACCAACTACGTCCAGACCCAGGACGGCGCCAAGGCCAACCGCATGGCCATGAACCTCAGGTCCGGCATGGTCGAGATGAACGGCCAGGGCCGCGGTGCCGGCGCCCCGTTCGGCGGCATGAAGCAATCCGGCAACGGCCGCGAAGGCGGTGTCTGGGGCATCGAGGATTTCCTCGAAGTCAAGGCCGTCTCCGGCTGGACCGCCGAGTAAGACCTGTCGCCACGCCCGCCCCGGCAATGCCGGCGGCGCGGGCGTGGCCCCCCTGTTATCTGCTCCGCCGCAGATAGGTGGAGTCAAACGCATGACCGGCCCGAACACATCTGAAAATCCACCCGACTGTGCCGATTTCACGCCGAAAACGGTGCTCAAGCGCGATGTTTTCTCGGAAACCTGGCTGGGCCACGCCCCGGGCGATCCCGACGACAAGCGCGTTCTGCGCCGGCTTGATACGGTTCCTTGGTATGCGCGCCCGATTTCACGGGCGCTCGCCCGGCGCGAGATCCGCGGTCTTGCCGCCGTCAGCGGCATCACAGGCTGTCCTGCGCTGATCCGCGACGACGCGCAGGGCCTGCTGCGCGACTGGGCCGCCGGCACGCCACTGCACCTCGCCCGCCCCAGCCACCGCGCCTGGTATCAGGACGCCAAGCGCATCCTGCGCGAGATGCGCCATCGCGGCGTCACCCATAACGACATCGCCAAACCGCAGAACTGGCTGATGACGCCGGACGGGCGCGCCGCGGTGATCGACTTTCAACTGGCCTCCGTGCATCGGCGCCGGGGGCTTCTGTTCCGCCTCAAGGCACGCGAGGACTTGCGCCACCTGCTCAAGCAAAAGCGCAATTTCGCCCGGTCCCTGCTGACCCCCTCAGAGCAGCGGATGCTGCGCAACAAGGCCCTGCCGACACGGATATGGCTGGCCACGGGCAAACGTCTGTACAAGTTCATCACCCGCCGCATCATGCATTGGTCCGATAGCGAAGGAAACGAGAACCGCATCGCGCAGGACGGGCCGGCGATCCGCAAGGCATTGCAGGCGCAGCCCGATATCGGCGCCGTCGCCCTGTGCCCGTTTTCGCAACCCGGTCGCACCGTGGGCATCTATGCCTTCGTCGAAACGGCACGCCCCGCCAGCGCGGTCGAAACGGGCCTGTCCGTTCCCACGCGCCCCGATCTGCTTCAAACGGTGGCGCAATTGCCGCGCGACGCCGAAGGGCATCTGCGCACGGACCTGCTACAGCTTGTCGCCGGCAACCGGCTGGACGAGTTGGCGCAACTGCTCAAGGACGACGCCGATCTTGCCGCGCTGATGCAACCGATCATCGATGCGCGGCTGAACCTGACGGATCGCGTTTTGCGCAAGTGAACCGCGCGCCTGCCAGCGCCTCAGAACGGCGCGGGCGCGCGAAACCGCACGCCGTGCCCGTTATCGGGGTGCTTGAGGCGCAGCTCCTCGGAATGCAGCATCAGGCGCGGATGCGCCGCATCCGCGCCCTCGGCATAGATCGGATCACCCAGGATCACGTGCCCCAGCGACAGCATATGCACACGGAGCTGGTGGCTGCGCCCCGTTTTCGGCATCAGGCGAACGCGCGTCTCACCGCCCTCGTGGCGCACAACGCGCCAATCCGTCAGCGCCGGCTTGCCTGTTTCGGCGCAGACCTTCTGCCTTGGTCGGCGCTCCCAATCCACGATCAGAGGCAGATCAACGCTGCCTCGCGCCGGCTCCAGCCGCCCGGCGAGGCGCGCAAGGTAGGTCTTGCGCGTCTTGCGCGCCTCGAACTGCGCCGAAAGGTGCCGCTGCGCATGGGGGCTCGCCGCGAACACCATCACCCCCGACGTGTCACGATCCAACCGGTGCACCAGCAACGCCTGCGGGAACGCCGCCTGCACGCGGCTCAGCAGGCAATCGGCCAGCTCCGCCCCGCGCCCCGGCACCGACAACAGGCCCGCGGGCTTGTTCACGACGATCAGCGCCTCATCCTCGTGAAGGATATCCAGCGGGTCTCGGGGTGGATCATAGGGTGTCTGCATCGCCCCGCGATAGCGCGCCCTGCACCGCATTGTCCATGCCCCGCGGCGCAGGCACCGGTGCCAGCGCCAGGAGCACCCCGTAGATGATGAAACACAGCGCCAGACCGCGCTTGAGCCACAGGTTGGCAATCACGCCCAGTGCCGCGCGGCCCATCCACGCCCCCAGCGCGGTATAGATCGAATAACTGATCGCGGTGATGCACAGCGCGGTCGGGTAGATCACCCACATCTGCGCGCCGATGGGCAGGTCCGGCTGCACGAACTGGCTGAACGCGGCCAGGTAGCCGGCCACGCTCTTGGGGTTGATCGTGGCGATGGCAAAGGCGCGCCCATAGATCGACACCGCGCGCCTGTGCCCCGGATCGCTCACGACACGGGCGCGCATCCAGCCCCGTATGCCCAGCCATATCAGAACCGCCGCCCCGGCGACCTGCAAAACGCGAAACGCCTCCGGCGCCGCCGCAAGAAGCGCGGTGATCCCCAGCGCCGACAAGGTCAAAAACAGCGTCGCCTGGGTCAGGATCGCCGCCACGCCCCACAGCGCCCGTGCGAATCCCACCGTGTAGCCGTTCATGATGCAGTTGGCCGCGTTAGGGCCGGGCGATGTCACGAACACCACCCAGAACAGGGCAAAGATACTCCAGCCTTCCCAGCTCATGCTGGCGCGGCTTGGCGGAAAACCCGCGTCACGATGGCCGACAGATGGTCCGCGTCTTGCGCGCAAAAGGCGCGGGGCCGATCGCTGTCGATATCCAGCACGCCCAACAGCCGCCCCGCGCCGTCAGTGACCGGCAGGACCAGTTCGGACCGGGTCGATGACGAACAGGCGATATGGCCGGGAAACGCCTCGACATCATCAACCCGCTGCACCTGCCCCGTGCGCGCCGCCGCTCCGCACACGCCGCGCGAAAACGGGATCACAAGGCAGCCGTGCCCGCCCTGGTATGGCCCGATCTTTAGCGTATCGGGCGCAACCACGCGGTAAAACCCGGTCCAGTCGAACCGATCATCGGCGTGATGCACCTCGCACGCGACGGTCGCCATCAGGGCGATCGTGTCGGTTTCCCCCTCGGTCAGGGCCGCGATGGTCTTGGCCAGGGTGGTGTAATCAACGCGCATCAGAACCTCACGATAGGGCCGCCTTGAGCCATATGGCGGCCTTGCGAATGGCGTCATTGCCCTGCGGCACCACCCGCGTCAAGGACGCAAAGGCATGGATCTGCCCCGGATACTCCAGCAGGTCCACCGGAACGCCCGCCCGCTCCAGCGCTTGCGCATGGGATTGCGCGTCATCCCATAGCGGATCGTGACCGCCCGCGATGACAAGTGCGCGCGGCTGCGCGGCATGGTGATCGGACAACAGCGGCGAGACCCGCGGATCGCTGCGGTCCTGCCCCTCGGGCAGGTACAGCCCCAGGTACCACGCGATGCGATCGGCCGGCAAAACCGGCTGATCGCTCAGCTGGCGCATGGATCGCGTGTCCAACCGCCCATCGGTGCCGGGATAGATCAGAACCTGCGCCACCGGCATGGGCAGGCCCGCAGCGGCCAGGTCATGCATCAGGCAGGCCGTCAGGTTGCCGCCCGCGCTATCGCCACCGACGGCCAGTTGACCGGCCCGCACATGCAGGCCCCCTGCCCCGTCCAGCAGACCGCGATAGCACGCCAGCACATCATCCGGCGCGGCGGGAAACGGATGTTCGGGGGCAAGACGATAGTCCAGCGAGATCACCCTGATCCCCGCCCGGTGCGACAGCTGTCCGCACATGCCGTCATGCGTGTCCAGACTTCCCTGCACCCAGCCACCACCATGCAAGAACAGCAGCGTCGGCTGGGCCGCCTCGGGATCGGTGCCTTGCGGAACATACACCCGCGCGGGGCGCGGCCCATCCGCCCCGGGCAGGGCGATCGCGGTCTTTTCGACCTCCGCCGGGCAGGGGCGCTCGAACCTGGCCGCCATCTGCGCAAGTTGCGCGCGGCTTTGTTCCAGTGTCGGCAACGCCTGCGGATCGCGCAACAACGCCACCAGGTCGGTCACCGCCTGCGCCTTGGGATCGATGCGCCGCCCGTCGATGACGGGCAGCCGCCCGCGATAGATCATCCGCACGACCCCGGAGGGAAGAAACACCTTCGTCAGCGCCCATGCCAGTTTCATCTTGCTCAAGATCAGTCCTCCCGTCTGCCACGATCAAACGGGCGATCGGCGGGCAAATCAATGGGGCGCGGGAATACGGGCCGCGCGCGCCTGCAAAAAACCACCGTCGGCGCCCCGGTCGCGTTGCCTTGGCGCGCGGCCGTGACCCGATCAGTCCCGTTCGATCGCGATCGCAGTGCCTTCGCCGCCGCCGATGCAGATCGCCGCAACCCCGCGCTTGAGTCCGTGCTTCTCCATCGCGTTGAGCAACGTGACCATGATCCGGGCACCCGACGCCCCGATCGGATGGCCAAGCGCGCAGGCGCCGCCGTTCACGTTCACCCGGTCGCGGGGAATGTTCATTTCGTGCATGAAGGCCATGGGCACCACGGCGAATGCCTCGTTCACCTCCCACAGGTCAACACTCTCGACATCCCAGCCAATGCGCTCCAGCAGTTTCCGCGCGGCCGGAACCGGCGCGGTTGTGAACCATCCCGGCGCCTGCGCGTGGCTGGCATGGCCGACGATGCGCGCGCGCACGTTCAGGCCCTGCGCCTTGGCGGCCTCCTCGGACGCCAGGACAAGCGCCGCCGCGCCGTCCGAGATCGAAGACGAATTCGCCGCCGTCACCGTGCCCCCGTCGCGGAAGGCCGGCTTGAGTTGCGGAATCTTCTCGGGGCGCGCCTTGGCGGGTTGCTCGTCGGTGCTGATGGTCACGTCGCCCTTGCGCGATGGCAGCACCACCTGGGTGATCTCGCCATCGAAGGCCCCCGATTTCTCGGCCTCCAGCGCGCTTGAAAGCGACCGCAGCGCGTATTCGTCCTGTGCCTCGCGGGTAAACTGGAACTTCTCGGCGCAATCCTCGGCAAAGGTGCCCATCAGGCGACCCTTGTCATATGCGTCCTCGAGACCGTCCAGGAACATGTGATCGACCACCTCCGCGTGCCCGATCCGTGCGCCGCCGCGCATCTTGGGCAGCAGATACGGCGCGTTCGACATGCTTTCCATGCCCCCGGCGATGATCGTGCCGGTATGGCCCAGCGCGATCTGGTCGAAGGCCATCATCGCCGCCTTCATGCCCGAACCGCACATCTTGTTCAGCGTGGTCGCCGGCACCTCTTCGCCCAGCCCGGCGGCGAATCCCGCCTGGCGCGCGGGCGCCTGCCCCTGCCCCGCCGGCAGAACGCATCCCATCAGGACCTCGTCCACCGTTTTTGCCCCGGCACCGTCCAGCGCGGCACGAATCGCCGCGCCTCCCAGCGCCGATGCCTCGACCCCGTTGAATACACCCTGAAACCCGCCCATGGGCGTGCGCGATGCACCTGCGATGACAACCTTGTTCATTCCGATTCCCCCTTTTGCCGGCTCCTGCATACCGAATGGTAAGAAACTCGGTCTAGCCTGTAGTTCTACGCATAACCTGCGAGGCAGCGATATGGAAATTCACAGTCACGATATCGGCGATGTTCGGCTGCTCTCGGTTGCCGGCGATCGGATCGATGCCGCCGTCGCCATCGCCTTCAAGGACCGCATACGCGCCCTCACCGATGGCGCGCCGGATACCGTCATGCTGGACCTGTCCGCCGTGACCTTCATCGATTCCAGTGGCCTTGGCTCCATCGTGGCGGCGATGAAACAGATGGAACACGGGCGCAAGCTACAGCTCGCGGGGCTGACGCCCAACGTGGACCGCGTGTTTCGGCTGACGCGCATGGACAAGGTATTCACCATACATGAATCATCCGAGGCGGGGTTGCAGCAAAATGGCGGCTAGCACGCAGCCATTGCGCAACCGCGCACCGATAAGATCACGATACATCCTGCGCCTGCGCCTGGGCAGCGACGAATACGCCATTCGCCACGGACTGAAACAGATCAGAACCCATGCCGCGCGCAACGGCGCGGATTGCACGGTGCTGGGCAAGATCGAAATCGTGCTGGCCGAAGTTCTGAACAACATCGCCGAACACGCCTATGCCGACCACGCGCAGGTGGGCCCGATCGACATCACCTGCACCGCGTCACCGGACTCGTTCCGCTTTGCCGTGCTGGACCGCGGCGCACCGCCACCGGCCGACGTCCTGCGGGCGCGCCCGATGCCCGAGACCTACCATCCCGACAGCCCCCTGCCCGAGGGCGGTTTCGGCTGGCACCTTATCACGACGCTCAGCGTCAGGCTGACTTTCGCGCGCAAACATGGGTGCAATTGCCTGCGCTTTGCCGTGCCCATCACCCGCGACACGATGTGCCCAAAGGATGGCGAATAGCCGTTCGGCGCCCCTAATTTGCCCCATTGCAATCCTATTGCAGCCGAATTCCCCGCGCATAAGCAACATTGTAGCTTCATATGGCTTCCCTCGGCGCCGCAGTTTTCACAGCCCCCACCCAGTGCGCGGCGCCGAGGTTCTTTCTCCATCGTTGCGCCGTGCCGCACCCGGAAAAAACCGGGTTTGCACCTCCCGCGCGCTTCGCTAGTGTTCCCCTCAGGCAACCAGAGGAACACCCATGCGCGATTTCCACTTTCCCGGCCGCTCTCCCGTTCTGGCGACGGGTGGCATGTGCGCCACCTCGCATCCGCTTGCGGCCAAGGTCGCGGTAGATACGCTGGAACGCGGCGGAAACGCCATGGATGCGGCCATCGCGGGGGCCATCGTGCTGGGCATCTGCGAGCCGCACATGACCGGCATCGGCGGCGATTGCTTTGCGCTGTTCTCAACCCCCGGCAGCCAGGATGTCCGGGGGTGGAACGGCTCCGGCCGTGCGCCCGCCGGTGCCGACGCCGACGCGCTGCGCGCCAGGGGGTGCGATTCGGTGCCGCTCAACAGCGCCGAGGCGGTCACCATTCCCGGTGCCATCGATGCGTTCTGCCAACTCTCCGAACAGCATGGCACGCTCGGCCTCGATGCGGTTCTGGCGCCCGCCATTCATTACGCCGACGCCGGCGTTCCCGTGGCACCGCGCGTCGCGTTGGATTGGGCGGCGCATATCGACGCACTGGATGCCGGCGGCCGCAAGCATTTCACCTTCGATGGCAAACCCGGCCAGGTCGGGCAGCTGTTTCGCGCGCCCGGCCAGGCCGAGGTGCTGCGCCGCATCGCGCGCGATGGCCGCGATGCCTTCTACACCGGCGAGATCGCCGAGGATATGCTGGCCGCGCTGCACCGCCACGGCGGGGTTCACGACGCACAGGATTTCGCCGCCGCGCAGTCCACGCCGACCGTGCCGGTGGATGGCACCTACAAGGGCACCGACCTGCTGGAACATCCGCCCAACGGTCAAGGCGCGACCGCGATCCTGCTGCTCAACATCCTGTCGCATTTCGATATCGCCGGCATGGACCCGTTCGGCAGCGCCCGCGCGCATATCGAGGCCGAGGCGACCAAGCTGGCCTATGACGCGCGCAACCGTTTCATCGCCGACCCGGACCGCACCACCGGGCTGGATCACATGCTGTCGCCGCAAACCGCGGCGCGTCTGGCCGCGCTGATCGATCCCGCGCGCGCAATGGGGCCGCCCGCCCCCCTGACCGAGGCCGTGCACCGCGATACCGTCTATATCACCGTGGTCGACAAGGACCGGATGGCGGTGTCCCTGATCTACTCGCTGTTCCATCCTTTCGGATCGGGTATCGCGTCGGACAAGTTCGGCATAATGCTGCAAAACCGCGGTGCGGGGTTCACCATGACACCGGGCCACCCGAACGAATACGGCCCCGGCAAACGCCCCATGCACACGATCATCCCCGGCATGCTGCGCCGGCAGGGCCGGCTGATAATGCCCTTCGGGGTGATGGGCGGCGCCTATCAGTCCACCGGACATGCGCGATTCGTCTCGAACCTGGTCGATTTCGGCATGGCCCCGCAGGATGCCGTGGATGCACCGCGCGCCTTTGCCGAAGGCGGGGTGCTCAAGCTCGAAAAGGGCTATGACGCGAAAACGCGGCAAGAGCTTGCCGATATCGGCCACCGCATCGAGATACCCGACGCCCCCATCGGTGGCGCGCAAAACATCCTGATTCGCGACGATGGCGTGCTCGAAGGCGCCTCCGACCCGCGCAAGGACGGATGCGCATTGGGGTACTGACCCCGCGCGCTGTTCAGTTCAGCTGGAAATCCAGAGGATAGTGCCCGTCCTGGAAAGGGCCGAACAGGTCGGGAATATCGGGGTGGTCCACCGGCTCGCCGGAATAGTCGGCGACAAGGTTCTGTTCGGACACGTAGGCGATGTAAAAGCTCTGCTCGTTCTCCGCCAGGAGGTGGTAGAACGGCTGCTCGCGCCGCGGGCGGCTGTCCTCGGGAATGGCATCATACCATTCCTCGGAGTTGCTGAATTCCGGGTCCACGTCGAAGACAACACCGCGAAAGGGGTGCTTCTTGTGGCGCACAACCTGGCCGAGATGATATTTTGCGCGTTTTTTCAACATATCCACGAGCCCCTACCTTCCATGAGTAACCACAACAAGGGGTATTTGTCCAATGGCAGGACAAATTTCAACGGAAACACACTGTCTCGGCGATCACGAAAATTCGATCATTCCGCCCGGCAAATCCCGGCCGGGCCAATATCGGGCGGGGAATACCCGTTTCCTCGTCGGCGCGTTTCGGCTAGGATGGCAAAAAAATATACGAGGCGAGAGGCAGATGAGCAGAACTCTTCGCGCGATGGTCATTATCCTTGTGCTGGCGTCATGCGGCGGCGGGGACAGGTCTGCGCCGCGCAATCTTGACAATGCCTGTGCAATCGTGAAGGACCGGCCCGTCTATGCGCGCGCCTTCAAGGCGGCCGAACGCAAATGGGGCGTTCCCGTCGCGGTGCAGATGGCCTTCATCTACCAGGAAAGCAAATTCGACGGTCGCGCCCGCACTCCGCTGCGGTATGCCATCGGCATCATCCCGATGGGACGCCAAAGCTCGGCCTACGGATATGCGCAGGCGCTCGACGGCACCTGGCGCGATTATCAGCGCGACCAAAGCAGGTTCCGCGCCCGCCGCGACAAGATATTCGACGCCACCGATTTCATGGGCTGGTACATGAACAAGACCACCGAGCGCAACGGCATCCCGCTCTCGGACGCGCGCAACCAATACCTGGCCTACCACGAGGGGCATAACGGGTTTTCCCGTGGCACCTACAGGCGCAAGAGCTGGCTGATGCGGATCTCGGGCGAGGTCGCAGCGCGTGCCATGACCTATGACGCGCAACTTGCCGTGTGCGGACGGCGCTGGCGCTGATGCGGCACCGCTGTGCACACCGGGGCACGCGGTTTACCGCGTCTGTTCGCGGCGGGTCTGCTCAACCTGAATGCTGAACAATGAGGCGTCCAGTTCGTCAGGAACGCGCAATGCCCCCAGCGATACGGTCGTGCTCGACCCGCTGTCATCGTTGATGACCCATTGCCGCAACTCCACCGGCTCGTGGGTAAAGACCAGTTCGATATTGCCGTATTCCGGATGCTGCGGGTCTTGTGCCGTCACCACCGTTGCCGGGCCGCGCCGTTCGTGCCCGACGACCATGCCGTTTTTCCCCATCTCCACGTTCTCGGCCAGGATCAGCGACAGCGGCGTGCGCTCCAGCGGATAGGTCTGAGGCCCCTGGTTGCTCTTGGGGTCGAAAATCGCCACCGCGCTGCCACCCGCGATCACCACGGTATCTTCCGGCGCGTCGTAGGAAAACCGCATCCGTCCGGGGCGTTTGATGAACAGGGTGCCGGTTGTGATGCTGCCATCGTCGTTGATCTGCGTGAACGGGCTGCGCGCGAGGCGCAGATCGTTCAGGTAATCGGAAATCTCCGACAGCGGCAGCGGCTTTGCCTCTTCGGCCTCGGCATGGGCCGGCGCGATCAGCGCCGCGACCGCCCCGCACAGCAATAGGGATCGAACAACTTTCATGGGTGTCACCTATACACTCGCCCGGCGCGTTTCATCCCGCAGGGCATCACGAAAACGCGATGCGCGCCTTATTGCTCAGGCACCAGGATCTCGCGCTTGCCGACATGGTTGGCACCGCTGACAACGCCCTGTTCCTCCATCTGCTCGACCAGGCGCGCCGCCTTGTTATAGCCGATCGCAAGCTTGCGCTGAACGTAGGAGGTCGAGCATTTGCGATCCTTCACCACGATCGCCACCGCCGTGTCGTAGAGCGCATCCTCGGTATCGGTATTGCCCCCCAGTCCAAGCACCTGGTCGATGCTGCCCTCGCGGTCCTCGTTCGGACCCTCGACGACACCGCCCACGTAATCGGGCGGGCCGAACGCCTTGAGGTAGCTCACGATTTCCTCGACCTCCTCATCGCTGACAAAGGGGCCGTGGCACCGCGTGATGCGCGCGCCGCCCGCCATGTAGAGCATGTCGCCCATGCCCAGGAGTTGCTCTGCGCCCATTTCGCCCAGGATCGTGCGGCTGTCGATCTTGCTGGTCACCTGGAAACTGATCCGCGTCGGGAAGTTGGCCTTGATCGTGCCGGTAATGACATCGACCGACGGCCGCTGCGTGGCCATGATAAGGTGAATGCCGCTGGCCCGCGCCATTTGCGCAAGACGCTGAATACAGGCTTCGATCTCCTTGCCGGCGACCATCATCAGGTCGGCCATCTCGTCAACGATGACGACGATATAGGGCATCTTCTCGGGGGCGAACTCCTCGGTCTCGAACACCGGCTCGCCGGTCTCGTCGTCAAACCCGGTCTGAACCGTGCGCGAGAACATTTCGCCCCTGGCCTGCGCATCGGCGACGCGGCTGTTGTAGCCGTCGATATTGCGCACGCCCATCTTGGACATCTTGCGATAGCGTTCCTCCATCTCGCCCACGACCCATTTCAGGGCGACAACCGCCTTCTTGGGGTCCGTCACCACGGGGCTGAGAAGATGCGGAATACCGTCATAAACCGACAGTTCCAGCATCTTGGGGTCGATCATGATCAACCGGCATTCATCCGGCGTCAGCCGATACAGCAGCGACAGGATCATCGTGTTGATCGCCACCGACTTGCCCGAGCCGGTCGTCCCCGCGATCAACAGGTGCGGCATCTTCGACAGGTTCGCCACGATCGGGTCACCGCCGATATCCTTGCCCAGCGCCAGCGGCAGCTTCATGTTGCTGTCGCCGTAATCGCGTGCGCTCAGGATTTCGCGCAAGACGACCTTCTCGCGGCTTTCATTGGGCAGTTCGATACCGATCACGGACCGCCCCGGCACCGTGGACACCCGCGCCGACAGCGCCGACATCGACCGCGCGATATCATCGGCCAACCCGATGACGCGGCTTGCCTTGAGACCCGGCGCCGGCTCCAGCTCGTACATCGTCACCACGGGGCCGGGCCGCACGCTGACGATCTCGCCCTTGACGCCGTAATCATCCAGAACCGTCTCCAGCATGCGGGCGTTTTCCTCCAGCGCCTCATCGCTCAGATGATGCCGCTGGATCGTGGCAGGGTTCGACAACAGGTTGAGCGGCGGCAGTTCATATGCCGCGCCGGCCTCTTCGAATTGCAGGGCGGGCTGCGCCTCGGCCCTGGCGCGGGCCGAGGGCTGCACCGGCTTGCGCGGCGCGTGCTGCACCACCTTGCGGGGCTCGGCGACCGGAATGTTGAAAGGGGCCGCGGGCCGCGCGGGCGCGGCGGCGTGCTCCTGCGGCATCTCGCGGTCCTCGTCCTCCAGAACCGCCTCTTCCTCGGGCTCGCCCGCGGCGAAGGATGTCAGCGGCGGCTCGGGCGGCATATGCGCCGTGTCCGCATGTCCGCCGTGCTGCGCCTCGCGCTCGGCGCTCATGGTCGGGGTTGCGCGCCCCCGGCTCCTGATGACATCGGCGATCTTGGCCTTGATGCGGTCATCGCCGGGCATTTCGTCCACCTGCGTGCTCGGCTCGCGTTCCACCAGTTCCGGCTCTGGCAGCGGCTCGTGCCGGCGCACCAGCGCGGGCATCCGCGACAGG
>Ga0207414_1000289_pt1 | contig 23756 bp, 24 predicted proteins | sample PonA231FremontCA_2_FD_187269 | JGI IMG/M metagenome (GOLD analysis project Ga0207414, IMG submission 187269) | Marine sediment microbial community from Fremont, CA, USA - Pond A23 Sediment 1 (SPAdes) | ecosystem: Environmental > Aquatic > Marine > Unclassified | place: USA: Fremont, California...
CTCGGGTGCCTTGTCTATCTTGTCAAAAGGTACATAATCCTTGGTCGCACCCTTGAAGTGCAACATCTTCGTGATCGCCGCAGTCAATGTCGTCTTGCCGTGATCTATATGACCCACAGTCCCTATATTTACGTGCGGCTTCGTCCTTTCAAATTTTTCCTTGGCCATATTTACCCCCTGGTTGCTACTTGTTCAATTTGCTTAATCTTAAAAATGATTAAAAATCCACCTAAAATTAAAATTCTTCAATACTGGAGCCCACGACCGGACTTGAACCGGTGACCTCTTCCTTACCAAGGAAGTGCTCCACCGTCTGAGCTACGTGGGCTATGTTGGGAAGGATATTGGAGCGGGAAACGGGACTTGAACCCGCGACCTCCAGCTTGGAAGGCTGGTGCTCTAGCCAGTTGAGCTATTCCCGCTCAATAAGTAGTAGGCAACTATTTCTAGTCTTCTACTTACGAGCGATAATTTATGGAGGAGGGAGGATTCGAACCTCCGAAGGCTTACGCCGGCAGATTTACAGTCTGCTCCCTTTGGCCACTTGGGTACCCCTCCAGTTGCTTGCCAATGTTGACAAGAATATTTGGAGCTGGCGATGGGACTCGAACCCGCAACCTGCTGATTACAAATCAGCTGCTCTGCCGATTGAGCTACGCCAGCTGAATCCAAAGAAAAAATTTATATACCATATTTTTTTTGAATGCAACCCCTTTTTTAGTAAAAAATTAAATTTTTTACAAGGGGGGACAGGCTGTCATTTTTTTGCAGAAAATGGAATGGTCGACAACCAGGAATGCTATCCAGCGAGAACTTCAGCAGGTACTCCCTGAATCTCTTTACCAACAACTTCATCCTTGTTAACGCCTTGACCTTCAAGATCTATCAATTCCAGCACCGAATCCCGGTTTTTTTCCAGGTTGCAGAGATAGTTGGCATTAAGTGCATGTCCTGAGCAATTAACTTCGAAATGACCCCGGATCTGAAACTGCATCAAGCCCATATCTCCGATAAAATCCAGCACCTTGTGCCTAACCGGTTCATCGTCATATCTCATGCCCTCCGGATTAACAACACCGGAATCGTCCAATACCACGGCATTTTCCAAAGAACCGCCCTGGATCAAGCCATTGTTTTGCAACTGTTCCACGTCTCCAACAAATCCGAAGGTACGTGCCTTGCACAATGAATCCACAAAGTTTTGAGTATCCAAATTGAAGGAAAAGGATTGTTCTCCCACAAGAGGATGCGGAAAATCAATATTGTATTCCACCCTGAACCTATCAGATGGATAACCTTTTATCCATTTTCCGTCTTCTTGCAGGAAAAATTCAGACTTTAAAGCCAGAATTTTTTTTGCTTTGTTTTGCCTACATATGCCTGCCTGATTTATCAGAAAGACGTAAGAAGCTGCACTACCATCCATTATAGGTATCTCATCTCCTCCCACTTCTATTGTGAGATTATCCAGATCCATACCCCTGACTGCTGCCAGCAGATGTTCAACAGTACTTACTTTACAGCCATTCTTGGCAATAGTAGTAGCAAAACTGGTATCACATATATCAAAAGGGCCGGGATTTATAAATTTTGTGCCCCCGGAAGTCTTTACTGCAAACGATATTCCGCTATCCACAGGAGCGGGATGGAACCCAAGATGAACCTTCTTTCCACTATGCAATCCAATACCGGAACAATAAACCGACTTTTCAATGGTTTTTTGTAGCATTTTTCACCTCCGGGCATTTTCAAGCAAAAAATGTGCCATCTCTACAGAATTTCTCATTTTTCCCCCATTCGGAAACTTAGATGTGCAGACCTTCCTGTTATTGTTTTTTTTGCACAACACTTGTTGTATTTTTACAACCTCTTTGCAGCTAGCACCCGGTCCTTAGCACTAAAATCCTTGTACACATCTACGAGATTATACAAGTCACCAAAATCGCCTTTTAGCAAGTCAAACACATAGTCTCTCATGGAACTGTCTATCTCCATAAAAAAATATCCCCCTGATTTCAGGGAATAGGCAAATTGCAAGATCAATTCCGGAAGTTTTTCAGTCCCGTTTTCCCCAGCTATCAGTGCTTCACTGGGTTCAAAATCTTTGATTTCCCTGCTCAGGGATTTGTACTGCTCAAAGGATAAATAGGGGGGATTTGAGACTATCAGATCCAGACTGTTTTTTCTGAAGCATTGGGCAAAACTGGCTTTTACAGGCAAGAAACGTTCATCTACCCGGTGGCTAACTATATTCTTTTTTACTATATTCAAGCTGGAATCAAATATATCCGTGCCAATACCTGAACATTTCCTATACTTTGTTGCTATAACAATTCCCAGAACCCCGCTTCCGGTACATACATCCGCAAATTCAAATTGCTTGTCAACCGGAAAAAGATCAAGGACCTGATCCACTATGGATTCAGTCTCCGGCCTGGGGACCAGCACACTGGAATCCAGGAAGAAGTCGTAGCCATAAAATTCCTTGTAACCCAATATATAGGCAACCGGTTCCCCCTTTTCCCTCCGGTTCATCTCCTTGATTATGCGATGCATTTCATTGCTGGTGATGCTTCTTTGGGGTCCTGCCAAAATATCCAAGCGCGACACTTGTAGTGCCTTGGAAAGGATAAGTTCGGCAGAAAGCCTCGGCGAGTCCAAGCCCAGTCTTTGAAACAGGTGGGTATAGTAACTGAGTGTAGTTTGTACGTCTTTTGTTTTCAAATTGTTTTACAAGTTTCAAATGTTCCCGGTTAGGTGCTCATCAAAAACTCTTGAGTCCTGATATGGAAATTTAAATTTTTTGCCCCGGAGACTACCTACTTTCCAGGTCCTTTAATGCCTCAGCTTTCTGGTTTTGAATCAACGGGTCTATAATTTCATCCAAATTCCCGTCCATTACCGACTCTATATTATAATTGGTCAGATTTATCCTGTGGTCCGTGATTCTATTTTGAGGAAAATTGTATGTCCTGATCCTTTCAGAGCGATCACCGCTTCCTACTTGCGCTCTCCTGGATTCGTCCTCTTCCTGTTTGGCCTGGTCCTGTTTCATTTGCAGCAGCCTGGAGCGCAGCACTGTCATTGCCTTTGCCTTGTTTTTGTGTTGGGACTTTTCATCCTGGCAATTGACTACAACTCCGGAGGGTAAATGCGTCACCCGGATCGCGGATTCAGTGGTATTCACACTTTGCCCACCTGGGCCGGAAGCCCTGAACACATCCACCCGTAACTCGTTGGGGTCGATCTCTACATCCACTTCTTCGGCTTCTGGAAGTATAGCCACTGTCACAGCTGAAGTATGAACCCTGCCCTGGGACTCAGTACTAGGAACCCTCTGTACTCTATGCACACCGGCTTCATATTTTAATTTACTATAAACCATTTGCCCGGACACCGAGGCAGTAACTTCCTTAAATCCTCCGCTTCCTGTCTCATGGGAATTTATGAGTTCGACTTTCCACTTGTTTTGTTCAGCATAACGCATATACATTTTCAATAGGTCGGCAGCAAACAAAGAGGCCTCTTCACCTCCGGTCCCGGCCCTGATTTCAATTATAACCGATTTGTCGTCCAAGGGATCCTTTGGCAAGAGATAGGATCTTAATTTGGTTTCCAACTCCTCTATTTTTGGCTCGAGTTCACTTATCTCCTGTTCCGCAAGTTCCCTGATCTGCTCGTCGGAATCGTTTGCCAACTCGTTGTTTTCTTCCAGTTCTTTCCTACATCTCTTGTATTCTCTAAAAGTTGCAACTATGTCGGACAAATCAGAATGTGCCTTGGCCACTTCAGTATACTTTTCCCTGTCCTGAAAAACTTCAGGGCTGCTCAATTTTTGTTCAAGCTCCTGATACTTGTTTTCTATTTCTTCCAATTTACTAAAAAAACTCATGATATACTTTTTGTTTTATGGATTGACCTAAAATTAATTTCTCCCAATTAATCATATAACCATAACGTTTTTTGCTTTTCCTCTATGCAGAAAAAAAGCAATATTTTACATGGTCAGGCACTTTCAGGTGTTGCAAAATTGAAGAGTTCAAATATAACTTCCCGCGGTCAACTGCGGACATATCTCCTTGTCAAACGGTACAAGAGGATTGTTCCGGTTTCTTATTTATTATACTGACCGTATTTTTTCCTAAACCTTTCGATCCTGCCTGCTGTATCCACGAATCTCTGCTTTCCTGTATAAAACGGATGGCAATTGGAACAAATCTCAACCTCTATCTCCTCGTTTTTTGTGGACAGGGTTTCGACTTGAAATCCGCATGTACAGCGGATTGTAGTTTTATTTACTTCCGGATGAATATCCTTTTTCATAATTTCCTCCTTAAATATTGCTTAGCAAGAAATAATTACAATCATATTTTTTTTGTTTTGACAAGTGTATATTTGGAACTGATTATAATAATATCAAAGCCAAATTAGAAAGGAAATGATTTTCAGCGAAACAACACTCCGGCATTTAGTTCCTTCTTGGATTGTAACTTAAATTTTAGTAACTTGTGTTTTATTACTGAAAATCTTGTCAGGCAACTAGAAGCTTAAAAAAATTGTAAATCTAGATTTATTATGGAGTTAAAAACTGAAATTGCATTTGCAACCAGGGTATATAACTCCGGATAAAAAATTTATTTTTTATCATCTGATAGATGGAAGGCCATATTGATAAGATGGGTAGATAGATCTACGTAGTCCACTTTTACATCTGAAGGCACTTGTAACCTTACAGGTGCAAAATTAATGATTCCTTTTATTCCGGATTCCACTATATGGTTTGCAGCCCTCTGGGCCCTGTCCACGGGTGTCGTTATCAGGCCAATATCAATATCGACATGTTTTACATGTTCTTTCAGTCTTCTAGTGCAGATAATTTCGTGATTAGCAACTATTTCACCGATCTTAAATGGATCACAATCAAAGGCGGCTTGTATGATAAACCCTTTGTTGAAAAATTGCTTGTGCCTAAGCAGGGCACGGCCCAAATTTCCTATACCAACCAAAATGCAATTCCAATTTTTATCGATCCCCAAAAAGTGTTTTATAGCTTGCAACAAGTCCTGTACATAATAACCTACACCCCTAATTCCGAATTCACCAAAATAAGCCAGATCCTTTCTGATTTGTGACGGATTTACTTCGCACTCCTTGGCCAATTTATCGGAGGAGATAATAGTCTGATTCTGCAACAACAGGTCTTCCAGGACCTGTATATATACAGTCATTCTCTGTATAGTCGCTTGAGGTACGTTTCTGGTTTTCAATTCTTTACCACCATCTTGAGAAAAATTTCACAATTTTAAAAAAAATAAAAAGAGACCATCTGAAATGGCCTCTTTTTATGATAATTCAGTTGCTTAAGCGATAAAAGGATTGGCAAATATCAAGATCAAATCAACAACCAATGTATAAATGGCCAGAGATTCGATCAATGCCAAACCAATCAGCATGGTTACTGTGATCTTGCCACTGACATCCGGATTTCGAGCAGTTCCCTCGCAAGCACCGCGCAGACCAAAACCCATTCCGATTCCGGTTCCGAGTGCAGCAAGTCCCATACCAACGGCTGTACCAATAGCGATCATTGATACTGTACTGGAATCAATTACAGTCCCACCTTCGGCAGCCATTGCTACACCAGATACCAGAACCATTGCTACTGTGTTCAACAAAGTCAAAACAATCTTGCGCATACTTAAATACCTCCTGCTTTAATTTATATTAGTGGCCAATCGACCATTTCCCCTTTTTTAGGTAACAGTTTAATGTGCTTCTTCATATGCCATTTTTATGTATATCATGGACAGCATAAAGAAGATAAAGGCCTGAATAGTGTCTACGAGGCTATACAGAAAATAAACCGGTAATGTTGCAACAATCGGCAAGAGCATGAAGAACAGGATCAACACCAGTTCTTCACCAAAGATATTTCCAAAGAGCCGCACGGTTAGAGACAAAGGCCTAGCCAGGTGACTCAACAATTCTATAGGAAGCATCAATGGTGCCAACAAGGCCATGGGGCCGGTAAAATGCTTTATATAGCTCGCTCCGTGTTCTTTAATTCCTATGAAATTGTACACCAGGAAAACAGTAATAGCCATCGCGGCATTAGTGTTCAAATTGGCGGTAGGAGCCATTCCACCCGGCATCAAGCCTACAAAGTTACAAAACAATATAAAGATAAAAAGCGTCATTAAGAACGGAAATACATTTCGACCCCTCTCGCCCATTGTGGAAACCACGAACTCTTCCAGGCCATTAACAATAATCTCCCAAAAATTCTGTATCCCCTTGGGCACCAAAGATAGATTCCTAGTGCCCAACCAGCCCAAAACAATTAGTAAGATCATTACTAACCAAGTATAAAGTATGTGATTAGGGACTAGGGCATGACCGTGTTTTCCCACCAAACCGACTACATGCATTACCTTTTCCAAAAGTATGACGTGCGGCGCAATTTCAGCTGACATCTATTTGTGCCTCCTTGTTTTTGTAAATCATTAAATATTTACCAAACCACATGATAAAAGTTATCAACAGAGTTGAAAGACCTATCAATAAGCTCACGGCCGGAAGCTTAACTCCGGCTATAGCGATAAACAAAATCACAGCAGTAAACATAAGTCGCATATAGTAAACTACGAGCAGATTGAATACCGCTCCCTTACGGACAAATATGAGTTTTGGAACAGTCCTCGCCAAGACGAAGAAATTGAAATAAGTCAACAAGGCTCCAATCACATATGCAACAAGTATTTTGTTTGAAAACAGCAATGCTATCAGACTTGTGATAAAAATCACTAATAATGTCTGAACCTTGATTAACCATTGAACTTCCGGGTGTTCAACACCTTGCCGCTGCAAAAAATCATTGGCTATTGTCTTTATTTTGTTTATCCCTCTTTTCATCAGCCTGCATTATCTTTTTAACTTCTTGGAACATATTCTTAAAGCCGGCAGCAATTCCCAACAGCAGGAATATCAAAGTACACCAAGGATTTGTTTCCAGCCACTTGTCCAAATAGTAACCTATTGCCAAACCCACAAAAGTCGTGGCAACCATATGGATGCCTAAAAGGCTGGCTTTAAGAATACTGTTCCAGTATTCATCGCCCAAATTCTTAAAGAGCATATTAGTTCCTTTATTCACAAGCGTTGTTTTAGTAGCATAGCCTTTTCCCAAAGTCAACTTTAATTAAAAAATAAAAAATGATCAAAAACAGAAAGTTTTCAAAAGACCTAAAAAAACAAGCTTGCCGAATAATGTGATTACTCTCTGTTTATAGCATTTTATGCGCATTTACAATGAAAAGATTGGTCACAAACAAAAAAAGCCAAAAGTTGACCTTTTGTGCTGAGTTTATTATCTTGATTTCCTATTCGTAAATAGTTGACCAATAAAAAATTATAAACAAAACAAATTTTTTGTCCAAACTCAATAGCCATATTGTAACTATTTGGCTATTAATATCAATCTATTTTGAACCGGGATAAGGAGTTCCCGACATGACTCTCAATTGGCTTTATACCAAAAAAGATGAATTCGTAACCGATATACTCAGGAATTTTTGCATAACTCAACAACAGCTAACCCATGAATTCAGACAGTACTATCAAACCCAAAAGATAAATTTCGAACAACTGGCAGACCTACTGGGACAAGAGATGAACCAGGGCAGGTTGTGGAGACTCAAGGACTCTGCACATCTTCTTTTCAGAAAATTCCCTGATCATACCCTGAGCGGGAAATTCCTGGATTGGTCAATTGGATATATTTTTCACGAATGCATGAAGTTAAAGGAAGACGCCTACCAATTGCAAAATTATGTTCCCTGGTTTCAAGGAGTTTTGGATGACTCTGACCTGAATCAAACAGAGCGCGATACCGGTCACGCACTTTATCAATTAATAAATCAGACCCAGGAAAGCATCAGGAGAGAAGTTGAAAGGATAAATTTTATACTGGACAAATGCAGGTTGATTTTTATCAACTATCTGCCGGATCACTATGAAAATTTTTTATTGGCGAGATTTATCTATAATCGAAACGATATGGTCAGAGAAGTGTTCGGTGATTATTATCAAGACCTAATACTAGCTGTTTACGGGGAGAACCCGGAAAACCTTTACCTTTTTGCAGCTCAAAGTTTCAGGCAGGGAGGTTGGTGGCAAAAAGCGCAGGATGCGCTGCAAGAAGCAATAAATATCAATCCCGATAATACGGAGGTATTGCATGAAAAAAAATTAATTGCAAATTATTTGTCAAACAGTTAAAATACTCAAATAATTTTGAACGTATTAAGACCAAATCGAAACCTATTAACATAAAGCGTGATCAATATTTCTAAGGAGGAAGTTATGAAAAATTATTTTTATGTCATCTGTATTCTTGTTTTGTCGTTGATGTTGGCTTTTAATTTTGGTTGTGCACAAAAGAAAACTCAAACACAAGAACCGACAAAAAAGGCTCAAGAATCGTCCAAGGACAAAAATGAGAAACAAGACAAGAAGGCCGAAGAAAACAAAGACAAGGACGGGGACAAGAATGAGGAAAAAGCTAAAAAAGAACCTACCCCAATGCAAAAGTATGAACAGAAATACGCCAAACTTCCTAAGCAACACACAGTGGAAAAAGGGGAATGTTTGTGGTGGATAGCAGAAGACAAGTCCACTTATAATGATCCTTTTATGTGGCCCCTTATTTACAAGGCAAACAAGGACAAAATAGACGATCCGGATCTCATATATCCAAATCAAGATTTTTCTATACCTAGAGAATTTTCTCTAAATAAATTAAAGCAATCCAGAAAGTCAGCAGGAGCACCGAGTCCTTATCAACCTCCGAAAGATGCTAACATCTCCGCTAAATTGCGAAACAAACTTGGATGGGATTTTTAATCCCCGGAGTGATAAATTAATATAACCCATAATCAAGGAATCCTTAGTTAAGACACAGTTGCCTTACACTGGACAAGTTTAAAAATTACCATTCAGATTTTTTTCTGAATAATTTTCAAAGCGCCCCTGCTTCACCTCCGGGAAACGAGGCGGGGCGTTTTTTAATTCCAATCCCGGGGCAAAAAAATTACACCCTGGCTTAGAACAAGCAAACACCAGAATTATAAACTAGTTACCGATATGGAGAAAAATTATGAATAGTTCCATGTTGAACTTTAACAGACCAGAAAAGCACTTTGAATTTAAAAATCCAGAAGATCCAAATCTTTATAGAAATATATACCCCTTCAAAAAAGTAAGCAGGGTAAGCTTTGACGATACCTTCATAATGCCCAGGGCCGCTTCACCGATGGTAATTACAGACACCACCTTCAGGGACGGACAACAGGCAAGACCTCCCTATACAGCTGAACAAATCGTCCATATTTACGATTTGCTACATCAATTGGGAGGTATGGGAGGATTAATAACCCAGAGCGAATTCTTCTTATACTCGGATAAAGACAAACGTGCTGTAGAATATTGCCTGGAAAGGGATTATACTTGTCCGGAAGTAACCGGATGGATCAGATGTAATAAACAAGACCTCCAGCTAGTGAAGGATATGGGGTTAAGAGAGACCGGTATGCTTACCTCGGTTTCAGACTACCATATTTACCTTAAACTGCAAAAAAACAGAGAACAGGCGCTAAAAGATTATCTGGAAGTCATAGAGAAGGCCTTGGAAATGGGCATTACTCCCAGATGCCATTTCGAAGATATAACCCGTGCTGATATCTACGGCTTTTGTCTCCCTTTTGCCAAACACCTCATGGATCTTTCCCAAGAAAGCGGCATTCCGGTCAAAATCCGTTTATGTGACACCATGGGTTATGGAGTACCATATCCCGGTGCCTCGCTACCCAGGAATGTAGCCAAGATAGTCCGGGCCTTCACTGATGAAGCCGAAGTACCTGGGCAGTGGCTGGAATGGCACGGACACAACGACTTTCACAAGGCCCTGATCAATGCCACTACTGCCTGGCTGTACGGATGTTCCGCTATCAACTCCAGCCTGCTAGGATTCGGGGAACGCACAGGGAATACTCCGCTCGAAGCCTTGGTAATAGAATATATTTCCTTAACCGGAGACGACGATGCCGCATACACCCCCAAAATCTCCGAAATAGCTGACTATTTTGAGAGAGAACTCCAATTTTCCATCCCTTCCAATTTTCCCTTTGTGGGAAGAGATTTCAATGCCACAAGCGCTGGTATACATGTGGACGGACTGTCCAAAAACGAAGAGATTTATAATATTTTTGATACCAAACACATCCTGGGAAGGGATGTGCCAATAATTATTACTGACAAATCCGGAAGATCCGGAATTGCCTATTGGATTAATCAGGCCCTGGAACTTTCCGATGAAGAGAGTATAACCAAAAGCCATCCGGCAGTTGGCAAGATTTATCGTAGGGTGATGGAACAGTACGAAAACGGCCGGAACACTTCGTTTTCCTACGAGGAAGTCTTGAAACTGGTCAAAAGATATCTGCCGGAATATTTTATGTCAGAGTTCGACCATCTAAAGAACACTGCCAACGAAATAGCCTCAAAAATTGTTAATAAATTGAGCGAGGATATAAAAGATATACAAGCCGAAACGACAATAGAGTCGCAGATGAATTCACTATTGGAAGAATATCCATTTATACAATACATATATCTAACTGACAGCAAAGGAAAATTGATAACCTGGGAAATCAGCCATCCCGAAGACAAGAGCAAATACTATAAAGAAATTAATAAAGGTGACGACCTCTCGGACAGAGAATGGTATCAAATCCCTATAGAGACGGGTAATTTACATATCACGAATTTCTATCGCTCCATGTTCACCGGAAAGCTATGTTTGACGGTTTCCGCACCGGTACTGGATGAACATGATGAAATAACTGCAATTTTGGGAGCAGACATACGCTTTGAAGAACTAATCAAAATACACGACGAGATGCAGCAAAAGGACTCCATGCAACAAGCATAGGAACTGATCCGGCATACGGCACAATCCGCAACACAGCAACTAGCTCTTTGATGAAAAACGTTACCAGTGCCTATTTATTATTGCTGTTCAATTCCGCCCTGAACTTTCTGGACAGTCTAAAGACACAAACAGTACGGCCCGGCAATGTAATAGATTCTGCTGTTTGCGGATTACGGCCCTTTCTTGCATCCTTATCGTATGCTTCGAATTTACCGAACCCACTTATCAAAAGGGAATAATCCTGTTTTATAGAGTCCTTCATTAATTCCAGCAGGTCTTCCACCTGTTTCTTGACTTCGGAGCGATTGCGTTTACTGGTTTCATAGATCTCTTCCACAATATCAGCTTTGGTCAAGGTATTTTCCGACATAGCGTTCCTCCTTAAAATCAATTAACGGATCATTTCAATTTGTGCAATTTTAACATAATTAAGTTAAGTATATTTAGTAAGTTAACAAATTTAACAGGCATGTAAAATAGTTTTTAAAATTAATTCTACAACTGCCCAAGATTTCACATATTATTATTAATATTTTTATTTCAATAAGTTATTAAAACAGTCTATATAACAACCCTGAAAACTATCCAAAGATTTATTCAATTAATTCGCATTTTAATAATTGTTACATCAATAAGACCCTTTTGACAATAGAGTTTTTGATAAATAATCATATTTTTTATTTGACCAGATATGTGATAACTTCGGAACATATCAATTTTGGCTTGTTAACTACCATTGCATTGGTGAGGCACAACGAAGTATGGGCAATCTCGACCCCGTCCCTGCCTTGGCAGGGCGGGGCGAGAAAAAGCTGTTAAGTTCTAGTACCTTTGGACAAGATTTTTGTTGAGATATTAAGCTGTTAAGCAAGAAGCAGAAAATCAGTCTTTCTCCAATCTTTCTTTTGCTCAACAATTAGGGCAAGTTATTAAAGAAGCTAGTCTTGACCGTGTTTAATTAATATCCTAAAAAGGTAACCTAAATTAATAAATATTGCCAAAGCAATCACATACTCAGTACTGTAACTTCAATGCTTCCATATTTAAAAATCCCATTTATCAGAAACTCACAGAGATGGAAAACATGCAACGCTTCAACTTCCCCAAACCCGAGAACAAAGTCCGGAAAAAGATATGGCCTGTATTTCTACCCTATCAAGGTTGCCCAAATAAATGTATATATTGCTCTCAAGTTGCTCAAACAGGTACTGAAATCCATTCCCTGTCCCACTATTACAATGAGCTAAGGGAGAGACTACAAAAGGCCTACGCAGAAGATCATTCCCCTTTGGAACTGGCTTTTTATGGGGGGACCTTTACTGCATTGTCGAATAATTGGGCTTATAAGTTTCTGGAATTGGCGAAGGAGTACAAAGAAAAAAAAGTTATTTCCGAGGTCCGCTGCTCCACCCGCCCGGATGCCCTGTCTTTTAACATGCTCCAAGAGTACAAGGACCTGGGGCTGGACATGGTTGAACTGGGAGTACAGAGTTTTTCCGAGGATGTTTTAGCTGTTTCCAACAGGGGATACGGCAGCGATACTGTAATAGAAAGCTGCCGCCTGATAAAACAGGCTGGAATGCAATTGGGTATTCAGTTGTTACCCGGTTTGCCACTTCACGACAGGGAAAAGTGGTTCAAGGACGTATCCAGAACAATAGGGCAAAAGCCATCCCTGGTCCGGATTTATCCCTGTTTGACCATCGAAGGTACCAAGCTGGCCAAATGGTGGAAACAAGGCAAATACACCCCCTGGTCGCTTGCAGAAACCCTGGATTTGTTGACCAGGGGGGTATTGAGCTTATGGAGAAACAATATAAAAGTTAACAGAATCGGTCTGCCTCCAGAGAAAGAGATGCTGAACCGGGTGCTGGCAGGACCCTGGCATCCGGCCCTGGGAGATATTGTTCAATGCAGGATCTTATATTATCTTATACTTACTAACAGATTGATTCTGGGCTCCTCCAGGCTAAAAATGTTCTCTCCCAGAAAATACCAGGGGCTCATATGGGGATATAAGGGTATGAACAGGCACAAATTGGACACTATCGGAATATCTCCCCGGAATGTGGTATACTGGGATAAAGACTATTTCCAACTACAAACAGATTCCCTTTGATCGTATAATGCTATACCGTCCCAACTCTTCACAACCCCAAGCCTACCGGGCCAAGACCATCCTGCCGATGATGCCTGAAAACCATTATATAGAGGACGGATTATTAATCATACAAGACGACATAATCAAGGAAACAGGATATTACAAGCAGTTAAGAAAAAGCTTTCAAGGGGACATTCACGACCTTGGACCTTATGTCGTTGTTCCGGGGTTGATCAATGCGCATACTCATCTGGAACTAAGCCATCTGCAGGGACAGACAGTACTGCAAAAAGGTTTCGAGTCCTGGGTAAAGAGCTTGCTGCAACTACCCATGCAGGACATAGATCCAACTACATTGCAGAATGTTTTCAAAAACCTTGAACAAAACGGTATTGCCGGCATAGGTGATATCAGCGGACACAATCCGAAAACACTGCTGCAAAACTTGCGTGAATCCGGTTCTCTCTATAGACTATTCCTGGAATTTTTAGGCTTCAAGCCGCCGAAAACCGACAACATAGATTGGCCCGCACACGTTTCCCCCAACAAAAACCCGGAATTAAGCGTTGCCGGACATGCCCTGTACTCCACACATCCCAATACCTTGCAGCTTTTAAAGAACTGGACAACACAAAACCACCGACCCTTTAGCATTCATCTAGCTGAAAACCCCGGTGAAATAGAATTGTTTACCACAGGGAGAGGAGAATTTGCAGATTTTTTGAAAAATTCTTTGCTTCCGGAAACTTTCGTACCTCCATACACTACCCCGGTCAATTATGCCGATCAACTGGGACTCTTGGACCACAACACCCTGGCAGTGCATTGTGTACACGCCAATTCATCCGACATTCAAGTACTTGCGGAAACAAGGACCTCGGTATGCCTCTGTCCCAGAAGTAATTACAATATCAACCTGGAATCTCCACCTTGGGAAGAGATGCTTGAATCAGGTGTTTCTTTATGTTTGGGTACAGACAGCTTATGTTCCAATTCAGACCTGAATTTGTGGAACGAAGCGGAACAACTGCTGCAAACCGGTTCCAAGGAAATCCCCTTGAAAGAAATCATGAAATTGTTAACAATAAATCCGTCCAGGGCACTGGGACTGGACAACGACCTGGGATCTCTAGAACCCGGGAAAAGAGGATGTTTTACACTCGTTCCCGAACGTTTTACTGAAAATATTCCCATATAAAAAGCACCCAAAAAAATTAATCACTGTAATCATTTGGATCTATAGACGAAGCAGTGGCTCTGAGTAAATACAAGTTAATCTCAACCCTTCACAGGGGTTCCAGGCCTACGGAACCTGCAATATAATCGGAGTAATGTATGAACTGGCCCTATAAGCACCTTTTAAGCATCTCGCAACTGAGCGGGGACGACATCAGAACCATATTCGAACTTAGCACGCACTTTACCGAAGTAAATTCCAGACCCGTAAAAAAGACTCCAACCTTGAAGGGCAAAAGTGTAGTACTTTTTTTCGCGGAACCCAGCACCAGAACCAAGATATCCTTTGACATGGCAGCCAAAAGGCTCTCTGCAGACACATTCTCCCTGGCCACTAGCGGGAGCAGTTTACAAAAGGGAGAGAACTTGAAGGACACCGGACTTACCCTACAGGCCATGAACCCGGACCTGATAGTAATAAGGCACGAACTGAGCGGATCTGCCTCTTTTCTGGCAAACAAACTGGATTGCTCCATTGTCAATGCCGGAGACGGATGGCATGCACATCCAACACAGGCACTACTGGATGGTTTTTCCCTGTCTCAAGTATGGGATAGCTTTTCAGGCAAGACTTTGTTAATATTGGGAGATATTGCACACAGCCGGGTAGCGCGTTCGGATGCGGAACTTTTTTCAAAACTGGGTGTAAACCTCAGGGTTTGCGCTCCCGGGACCCTGCTCCCTGCAGATATTTCAGAATGGCCGGTAGAAGTATACCAGGATCTGGATGCTGCATGCAAAAACATCGATGCTGTTCAATGCCTCAGATTACAGTTGGAGAGACAAGAAAACGGATTATTGCCCAATTTGAGGGAATATGCAATGCATTTCGGATTAAAGGCCGATCACCTGAACAGTGCCAATCCAGGAGTGAAAATCCTGCATCCGGGTCCCATAAATAGAGGTGTGGAGATCCAATCCGAGCTGGCAGACTGTGAAAACAGCCTGATCCTGGATCAAGTAGGCTCGGGAGTGTCCATACGCATGGCACTTTTGTATCTGTTTCTCACCCGCACTGAACAGGCAGAAAGCTAAAGCAGTATGCAGATCAAATCTGCGTAAAAGATCACCGGCTAAATTTGCAAAATCACTACCGAAACTGCAGGAAGAGACACAGTTGGCCCTTGTTCTGATGCCAGCAAGCCCTTAAAACCGTAACCGTTGAACGGTGAACCCGGGAACGGTTACCTAAAAAGGATACAACCCCTTACTAAACTGTCCAATCACACAAGGAGCAGAAACAACCATGGCCAATCCGGATACGGTTATAAAAAACGCATTATGGAAAGACAAGTATTGCGATTTATACATTGCAAAAGGCAAGGTACTGGAACTAGTGGAAAGCGCAGAAACTAATCCGGGTTCGCATCAGGAGGCAACCACCTACGAAGCCAATGGTGCCCTCCTGCTCCCCGGACTTATAGATGCCCACGTGCACTTGCGGGATCCGGGACAGGAACACAAAGAAGATATTGATTCCGGACTTGATGCTGCAGCTTCCGGAGGTTTCAGCCACGTAATGGCCATGGCCAATACTGTACCTGTAAACGATCAAGCCCAAATAACGGAATACATACTGAACAAGGCAAATAAATCCCACCCTTGCGGACCTCTTTTGCACCCCATAGGGGCACTGACCAAGAACCTGCAGGGCAAGGAACTGGCCCCTTTAAAAGAACTTGCCCAAACAGGCTGCATAGCATTTTCCAACGACGGCATCCCCATACAGGACACCTCAATACTTCGCTCCGGACTTGAATACAGTTCCAGTACCGGGCTCAAGGTTATAGATCATTGCGAAGACCCCTACTTGGGTATGGACGCAGTGATAAACGAAGGAAAACAAAGCTCGCAACTCGGGCTCAAGGGACAGCCCACCCTGGCGGAAAGTATCCACGTTGCCAGAAACATTCTGATCTCGGAATATTTGGATATCCCTATCCACATCGCACATGTAAGCTGCAGGGAATCAGTGGAACTATTGGCAAACGCCAAAAGTAGAGGAGTCCGGGTTACAGCGGAAACCTGCCCCCATTACCTTGTTTGGGATGACAGCAGAGTGGAGGAATTCGACTCCCTGGCAAAAGTAAATCCGCCTTTAAGGGGCAGCGACGATGTACAAGCCTTGAGGCAGGCTGTCAGGGAAAAAAATATTGACATCCTGGCAACCGACCACGCGCCGCATGCTGATCATGAAAAAGACGCCCCTATTGCCCAGGCCTCGCCCGGGATTTCCGGACTGGACACCGCCCTCGGCCTAAGCTGGTACTTGGTCCGGGAAAGGATTTTCTCCCTGGAAGATATTGTAAGGTCCTGGTCCCATAATCCGGCAGAGATATTTAACATACAAAACAATCGATTCCGCAAGAACGATCCTGCAGATTTCATCCTTTTCAATCCAGGTGAGACCTGGAAAGTAACCCCGGAAAACATGTGTTCCAAGGGTAAAAACACCCCCTGCCTGGGAAGGGAACTGCCTGGTAGAATAAAATACCATTTTGTGAACGGGAACTTGATCTTTCAGGAAAGGAGCTAGAAAATGACCAACATTCTTATAGTGGATGACGATCCCAGTCTGCAGGAAGTACTGGAAGTAGCCCTGAACAGCCACAATTACAACACCTTTAAAGCCAGTTCCATCCAGGAAGCAACAGAAGAGCTAAACCGGGAACTTATTGACTTGGCGCTTATCGATCTCTGGCTGGGACAAGAGAACGGGATGGAGCTCTTGAAAAAGATCAAGAACGAAGGGCCGGACATGCCAGCACTCATGCTCACTGCATATGCAGACAGCGAAACAGCGGTGGAAGCCATGAAAATCGGTGCCCACGATTATATCTCCAAGCCCTTTAATGTAGAGGAACTCCTCTTGCAGATAGACCGCATCATTCAAAACTCCCGCATGGCTGAAGAGAATATAAGGCTCAAGCAACAGATTCAGGGACGTTTTGGAACGCTCTTGGGGGAAAGCCCCCAAATCAAGGAAGTATTCGATCTCGTCCAACGCATAGCACCCACCAGCATAAACGTACTTATAACCGGGGAATCCGGTACCGGAAAGGAACTTTTCGCCAGGGCAATACACGAAAACAGTACCAGAAAGGAAAACCCCATGATGATAATAAATTGCGGAGGCCTCCCGGAAAACCTGGTGGAAAGCGAGATATTCGGGTACAGGAAAGGGGCTTTTACCGGAGCTGACAAGGCCAAAAAGGGACTTCTGGAAAAAGCTGACAAAGGCACGTGCTTTCTGGATGAAGTGGGAGAGTTGCAAATGAGTACGCAGGTCAAGCTACTCAGATGTATCCAGGACGGTAGCTTCATACCTTTGGGAGGGACCAATACTGTAAATACTGACGTCCGTTTCGTGGCTGCCACCAACAAGGAAATAGAACAGGAAGTGGCAAATGGCAATTTCAGGGAGGACCTTTTCTACCGCCTAAGCGGTGTGATAATAAAGATCCCGCCGCTCAGGGAAAGAGGCGACGATCTCTTCTTACTGGCTGAAAGCCTGCTTCAGAGGTTCTGCAAGGAACAAAACAAGGAAATCAAGGGCCTTAGCCAAAAGGCAAAGGAAAAGCTGCAACATTACCGTTTTCCCGGAAACATAAGGGAACTGGAAAACATAATCGAACGCAGCGTGGCCCTGGAGACCAGCTCTTATATCACCCCTTCTTCCTTGGTTATATACGAAAGCATACATCCCAATTCCAAACCTGATACTGAGAAAATCTTCAATGGGGAGATAAGCCTGGACGAATACCTGGAGAACGAAGACAAAAAGATTCTATTATCCGCACTGGAGAGAACCCAGGGGCACAAGAGCAAAGCGGCGGAATTGGTGGGGCTCAGTTTCAGGCAATTCAGATATCGGCTCAGTAAACACAAGATCGGTTCCCCTGGAGAACAATAGCAGATTCCACCCCTGAAACAGGCCCGGACTAGCATCTCCCATGATCTGCCGGGTACAACGAAGCATGGGCAATCTCGTCAACGAATCTTTTCGTTGCGAGAAAAGGTGCTCAACTTGTTGAATAAACAGGCTATTGGTTCTTTTTCTTACTTAAAACCTTAAAACTCTAAAACTTTTTCATGTTATCTGTATTGCACCCGGGAAGTGGAATTTATCTTTTTGAACTGGTCCCAGCCAAGCATCAGGGAAAGACATACCGATCCGGTGCCCACGATAGTGGCCCCGGAAGTCAAATTGAACTGGTAGGCAATAAACAATCCAACCAGACAAAAAAAGATGCTCCACAAGACAGAAAGAAGCATCATTTTCCCCAGGGACTTGGCCTTCCTCTGCGCCAGATAGGGAGGGATGGTCAACAGGGCTATAACCAGGATAAGCCCTACCAATCTAATAATCATGACCACTGAAATCGCTATCATGGCCATCAAGAGAAAGTACAGCCCGGCAACCGGCACTCCCCTGGTACGGGCAAACTCTTGATCAAAGCTAATGGCCAGGAAATTCTTGTAAAATAAAAGGACCAATCCCAGAATCACTATATCCACAGCCAGCATGAGCCAGATATCTATTCCTGGCACGGAGAGAATGCTCCCGAAAAGATAACTCATCAGATCCACCCGGTATCCCGGGGACAAATCCATCAAAATAATACCCAGGGCCATGCCGGTTGCCCAGAAGATACCAATAACAGTGTCGGTTTTGAACTTGCGGTTCACAGTGGCAGTGGCTATGCCCAGGGAAGCCAGCAGGGTAAAACCTATGGTAGTTATCATCACCGGTAATCCAAAAAAAATAGCAATCCCTACTCCTCCGTAGGCAGTGTGGGCAACTCCACCTGCCAAAAACACCATTCTGTTAACCACGACCAGCGAGCCCACAATACCGCAGACCAGGCTTACCAATAGGCTGGCCCAAATCGCATTTTGCATGAATTCCAAACTTAAAATATCCAACATCGCCTATTTCCAAAGATCAAGTGGGAAGAATAAATTCTGGATAAGGTCCGTGCCTGGTGATCGGGCATGTATGCCTGTGCACCCCGTAGAGCAACTCGAACATTTCCTGGGTGAGTTTGGGTTCAGGGTTGTAGAGCAGTTTCTTGTTCAAGCAGCCCAGGGAGTCTATACCGGCTGAAGTTATACTGAGATCGTGGCTTACCACCAGAATAGTCTCAGAATTGCTAAGCGAAGTCAGGAATTCGTAAAAGCAGAATTTCCCCTGGGGATCTATATTAGAGGTAGGTTCGTCCAAGACAAGCAAATCCGGATTGGAAACCAGGGCCCTGGCTATATAGACCCGTTGCTTTTGCCCTCCGGAAAGGCTGGTTATGTTGCAATTCGAATATTTTTTCATTTCCACCTTTTCCAGGGCATTAAAAGCCAACTCCCTGTCCTTGTTGCTATAAAACCACCCGAATTTTCCGGATCTGACAAGCCCCATCAAAACGATCTCCAAGACTGTCACCGGAATATCTTCCTTGATTTCAATATGCTGGGGCAAATAACCTATTCTGTGGACCACCCGCTTGGGTTCCCTGCCAAAGATGCTTACCTTCCCGGAATTCGGATACAACAGTCCCAGAATCAACTTGATCAGTGTGGTCTTGCCCCCTCCGTTGGGTCCCAAAACCGCAATGAATTCTCCTCGGGACACCTCCAGATCAACACCCTCCAAAACCGGGTTGTTGCCGTAGAAGAAATTGACCCCCTGGAGTTGGATAATCTTTTCCCTGTTCTGCATCTCGGACATATTGACTCACACACCTGATATTGTGATTAAAGCAACCTGTTTTACTATAGAAAAACTGAAAACAATATCCAGTTGAAAATAACTGCGAATCTTCTTTAACTGTGTACCGTGAACTAAAAAGGTGGAACTATTAACTGACAACTACTATCGCAAAGCTTTTGATATCTTTTTGGCCATTTTCAGGAGATTGTCACTCCAATCATAAGCCAAGGGATCCAAGGCCACTACTTGGGCATTGATACTCTTGGCAATAGTTTTTGCTTTTTTTCCGGAAAACTGGGGTTGTACAAAGATTGTCTGAATATCCTTATCCCGGGCAATACTGATTACCTTTTTCATCTCTTGGGGACCCGGAGTCTTGCCTTCCAGTTCTATGGGGATCTGCTTCAACCCGTAGTCCCTGGCCAAGTATCCCCAGGCGGGATGCAAACACATGAAGCGTTCCTGCCGCTTCTTTGTACCGGAAAACATATCCAGGATCCTTTTATCCAGCCGATTGATCTCCCGGCAAAATTCCAGGTAATTTTGCCGATACTGGGATTCATGCCCCGGATCCATACCTGACAATACCTGCATAACCTTTAAGGACATAATTCGCATTAAAACAGGAGACAGCCAAACATGGGGATCCTTGTTTATCTCCGCCTGTTTTTTATCCAACTCCGCATCCTGGTCGTACTCCGTTGCCAGGGTCCTCTTCTTGACCTCTTGGTCCAAGCGGACAATACGCATGTCCTTGTTTACCTTGGAAAACCTCTCCAACCAGGAGCTTTCAAATGGGACCCCTATCGCAAAGTAAAGCTCGGTATCAGACAATCCCGCCATTTGACTCGGATTGGGCTCGTAAGTTGCCGGATTCGCGCCTGAAGACACCATTACCGATACTTTCACCTGTTCACCGCCTACTTGCTTTAACATATACTTCAAAGGGGCTATGCTCACGCTGACAGGAATTTTATCCTGAGAAGCCGGGGCTGGGACAGATAAACAGAGTAGCGTCACAACTAAAAACACAGGGATTATTTTCAAAGGATATATCCAATAATGCCTTGAGGTTACCATAATCCTATCCCTTTTCCAATGGCGCTATCCAATTGGTCTTGCCGGCTATATAACACCAGTAACCGGGCACCCCTTTTTTGAGATTGAAGGAGGGAGTCTTTAACCATTCTTTCAAGTCCAAATAGGCCTGATTTATTTTCCTGAACATCTCCGCATTGCCTCCCATGTCCGGATGGTGCCTCAATGCCTGGCGTTTGTAGGCGGATTTCAATTTCTCCTGTATGCTATCCCTGGACTCGTTAAAGATCTCTTCCCTGCTGATCTTCAAAAAGGTCATCTGTTTTCCCACATTGCCCAGGTATTTGATTTGCCTGGGTTGCAAGAGTTCCATGGAGTGCACTTTTTTATGCCCGCAATCCAGTATATGATCAGAGGCATATTTTTCACTCTTGCTCCTCTCCTTGTGGAACCACCAGATTTCACCCAGTTCAAAAACCATTTTGCCCATATCTTGGGCCGGTTTTCTTCCGGGCAAGCGGTCGTAAAAATAGGAATACACCTCGGAAGAGTTCATGGGTAAAACATGCAAGATCAAGAAGGTGTCTGTAAATGTAAAGGTGGCATACTTGGTATTCAGAACGCGCAAGAGATTGTTAAACCATTTCAACTTGAAGACAAATCCCTCTTTACAATCCTTGCTGCAATACCTGCGTCTATTTTTTTCCAAAAGTCTCCCGCAGCACTCACATACGCGAAAGGGGTTCTGATTATGGGAGATTACACGCTCTTTGCTTTGCATGAACAGATGCTAGCATTATAATTGGGTCTAAAGCAATATCTTTTTGATCTCATCTTTGCTACAGACAACAAGAAAACACAAAGCGATTCCAAGGATATTGATATCCAGGCAAGTGCCAATCAGTGCCTGACCCAAACCGTGATTAAAAGTAAACTTACCCGGATACAAAATTTTGCTGCGACGAATTAGATGGGAGGGGTTTAGATCCAAGCACTAATTAAAATTTCAAGCGCCAAACCAGCTGCACTTTCTGATCATCCCCGTAATTTACATTTTTTTTCGGGACATTGCCCTTACCAGGAGCATCCTGCTCGTAATCGGTTTTCTCATAGGCAAGCGAAAGCATATTCTGTTTGTAAACCCGGTAGGAGATACCTGCAAGATACATATCATAGGCAGTCTTGTCAGCTATCTTGTCTTCATCGTCGATGTCGAAATAGTCGTATCTACCGAACAGGGAGAACCTTTCTTGCATTACCGGCAAGGTAAAGTCTCCGAAAAAGGAATAACCTTTTGTTTCCAGGGCATTGTTATCTGGTCCGTAAATCCATTTGCCGTCTTTTTCCCCTTCTGTCTGGAAATACTGGGAGGTGAGCGTGATCAAGGGGTGCTGAAAACTGATCATCCCCAAGTCCACCTCGTAGTCCGGGTATTCGCCGTTATATTCCTGGTCCCCCTCTCCCCTCAGGCCGAAATAACTGAATTGCAATCCGGGCAAGGTTTTCGGCAAAGGCCTCAAGGAAAATCTTCCTTCCAACACCTTGTTGTTGTTTTCTTCAGATTCATGATATCCCGGTCCGTTATACACACCCAGATGCCAACTACCATATTTACCGGTATAACCGTCGCTCCCTGTCTTTTGTACAGGGTTGTCAAGACTGCCTCCCAGGTTCCCGCGAATACTCGCACCCAGATCAGCGGAATTGAATACCCCGGCACGTTCCACAAACATCTTGCCCAGGCTCCTGTAGGGGTTGATCTTCTGCTCGAAATCCAGCCAGGGCATGTGCCCCTGACCTATTTCAGCCTTCATGCCTGTCAAAAATCCCATATCCCCGGGTCGAAGCTCCAGGTACAAGTACTTCAGGGTGGTGTGATAATCGCCTTTATTATCCCCTTGTTCCAACCTGTTCAGGTCAGTCGTCATGCGTGCACGCATCCAGGGAACAAAGGTCTTTTTCACGGTGAAATATCCCCTGGTTATGGCGAATTCGTTGTAACTGGCCTGTTTTCCGTTTTCACCCCCCTTTTCACCCGCTGAATAATCAAGATACGCCTTACCCCCAAACTGCAATCCTTCCAGGGCACTAACAATCGACTGCAATTTTTCTTTCTCCACTTCGGTCCCTAAACTTCCGGAACTTGCCTGGGCACTATTGATACAAAATACGAGCATAGCAAAACCAAAAACCCAAGCTACAATCACCTTACCTTTTAAAAATTGTAACATTTCTTCCTCCTTGTAAAATTCCAAGGGAGTTTAAATACCCCTGAATAATTGTTTCTTGTATTGATATAGGAGCAATTTTACAGAAATGTCACAATCAAATCACAATCGTATAAAAGTTTTCCTTTCTATTACAAAAATTCAAGGCTTGGTAACGAAGTGCTCTTAAAGTAGAGAGATGTTGGAAAAAATAAAATTCCCTTATGGTTGTTTGGTTTTTTGTATTAATCTAGATGCCCTGCTGGACACAACGAAGCATCAAGAGATGGATTTTTTATTGATCCGTAGTAATGGCCGGCTAGGCGGAGGTTGTCCTCTATATGTATCTATGCCGGATTTGAAATCCATTAAACAAGAAAGCTGTCATAAATTCAGGGTGATCAAAAAGATACCGGCAATCATTATAAGTGCCCCCATAAGCCTGGGGGCGATCTTTTGTTCCCGGAAGAACACCCCTCCGAA